>Ga0207716_100165_pt1 | contig 51030 bp, 50 predicted proteins | sample TtaePargueraPR_FD_187739 | JGI IMG/M metagenome (GOLD analysis project Ga0207716, IMG submission 187739) | Aerobic enrichment media microbial communities from Bioluminiscent Bay, La Parguera, Puerto Rico - Tt and P2 (5) (SPAdes) | ecosystem: Environmental > Aquatic > Marine > Unclassified ... | reverse complement strand
GCGGCTCGGCTGCGACGATGTCTATGCCGTGGGCGATCTGGACACTGCTTTCAGCTATCTCGACACGCTCGGCTTCGATGCCGTGCTGCTCGACTACGAGCTGGAGCGCGAGAACGGGCTCACCCTGATCAAGCGCCTGCGCAAGGATGCCGGCGCCCGCAATCACGATGTCCCCGTGATCGTGCTGACCGGCCACACCGAGACCGTCGTGATGCAGGCCGCCGTCAGGGCCGGCGCCAATTCCTACCTGGTCAAGCCGGTGCGGCCGGCGCGGCTGGGCGAGCGTCTTCTGGACGTGCTCGCCCAGACCCATCGCGAACGCCCGGGCGACGATCCGGATGCGCCGGAACGGCCGGACGCGGACACTTACTGGGTGCTGGAAGGCTGAGGCGGCAGGCCCGCGCGGGGCATGGTGTCGATGCCGGGCCACTGGTCCGGGAAGATCAGCCCGTCCGTGTCGAAACCGCGGGCGCGAAGATCGGCCAGCCTCTCCTCGATGAAGGCCTCACCGGGTTGCGGCTCGCGGGCAAGGATCCACAGATAGCGGCCCTCCGGACCGGACACGACGGCCCAGCTGTAATCCTCCGCCAGGTCGATCACCCAGTAATCGCCGTAGAAGGGGCCGAAAAAGCTCACTTCCAGCTTCGCCGTGTCGGCCGGGTCCGGATAGCGCGCGCGGCCTTCCGCGATGTCCAGCTCGCCGTCCAGCGCGCCTTTCCAGCAGCGATTGATCACCGCCATCGTGCCGTCCGGCTGCGGCGTGTAGAAGGCGGTGACGCCCTGGCAGTCGCGTTCGAAGCCGTGATCGGCGCGGGCGATCTCGAACCACAGCCCGTCATAGCGCTCCAGATCCACCGCCGGGACGGTCTCCGGCGGCGTATCGCCGGCCAGGCGGTCGCGCGGCGGCGCGCAGGCGGCCAGCAGGATCAGGGGCAGTACGGCAAGAGGCGGAAGCAGAAAGCGGCGCATGGCTATCTCCGGTGGCAGGTCTGCCACCGGATGTAGGCGGCGGCGGCGCCGCGTCCAGCCGGACGGGTCAGGCGTCGTCGTAGACGTCGGCCTCGATCACTGCATCCAGGCCCAGTTCCAGATGATCGCCCAGCATGGGCGCGCCGAGCAGGTATTCCGCCGTCGAGCCCGAGCGGCGGGCGCGCGCCTCGCGCACGGTTTCCGGGAAGTCGTTGCCGTCGTAATCGCCGCGGCCGATCCAGTAGAGCGCCACAAGCTCGGCCTGGGCTTCCTCGTCCAGCGAGTCGATCCAGTCCTCCAGCTCGGCGCGGATCGGGTCGTTGTCGCCGGTCTGCAGCGTTTCGACCGCATCGGTCTCGCCCGTATCGGGATCGCGCTCGTAATCCTCGATGGTTTCCTTGCTGTCATAGGCCCGGGCCTGGAGAACCAGTTTGCGGACCATTTCTTCCGCGATGTTCATGACGGCGTCCTTTCCGTTCGGCTTTGACGGCCCCAACGCGAGTAGACAGACTATCACGGAAAGATGCCGGCCGTGAGCCGGTATCGTCCGCTGCGGCACTTGGGCACAGGCCCGCAGACTGGCCGGCGGGGTCAAGACTTGGTTAAGGACGAGGGGGCACAATCCCACTCGCTCATCTGATTCACCGCGGCTTCCAAGAGATCTCATGTCGGGCAGTTTCGATCGCATCCGCGTCCTGATCGTCGAGGACAATGCGCACATGTCGACCATCCTGCGGACCATCCTGCAGGGTTTCGGGGTGCGCACGATCGTGGAAGTCCGCGACGCGGCCGATGCCTTCGAGACGATGCGCGACGTCAATCCGGACTTTGCCTTGGTCGACTACATGCTGGGCGACCTCAACGGGCTGGAATTCACACGGCTGGTGCGGACCGCCTCGGACAGCGCGAACAAGTATCTGCCCATCATCATGGTCACCGGTCACACCGATCGCTCCAAGGTGCTCGAGGCGATCAATGCCGGCGTCAACGAATACCTGGCCAAGCCGGTGCGCCCGGTGGACCTTTTCCACCGCATCACCGCGCTGATCGAGCGGCCGCGCCGTTTCATCAAGGCGTCGACCTATTTCGGTCCCGACCGCCGCCGCCGCCAGGATCCGCGCTATAATGGTCCCTGGCGCCGCTCGACCGACGAGGAAAAGGCGACGGGTTGATCCGCCGGCCTGCTCCTGCGGTCTGGCGGTCCTGTTCTCGAAACCCACAGTAAATGACAGGTCCCGTTCGCCTGCCCCGCCACAGGCGCGCGACGGAAGGGCGCAAGCGACAGTACAGGCTGCCGCTTGTTTATTTCCTGCAGTTCAGCGCGACTAGGCTCAGGACTCATTGATTGATCCAGAAGATGACGGTCGCTGCGATACAGATCGACGACATGAATGTATGTGCGCAACGGTCGTATCTGGTTGCGATACGCCGCCAGTCCTTCAACTTTGCGAACGTGTTCTCGATCCTGTGACGCTGCTTGTATAGAGTCTTGGAATAACTGCTCGGCGCACTTCGGCCTTGCCGAGGTGGGATGCAAGCTTTGATCTTGCGGGCTCTCAGCGCATCGCGGAACTCATCGCTGTCATAGCCCTTATCGCCGATCAACACGTTGGCATTCGGCATTGCCGGATAGATCAATTTAGCTCCCACATGATCTGATAGCTGGCCTTCGCTCAAGCAGAGAACAATCGGTCTGCCTTTCTCGTCACAGAGCGCATGCAGTTTGGAGTTCAGGCCGCCCTTTGTTCGCCCGATACGGCGCGGAACAGCCCCTTTTTTGCCAGACTACAGGCAGTCCGGTGCGCTTTCAGATGCGTGGCGTCAATCATGACAATATCGGGTTCTGGAGCGCCAGTTACCAAACCGCTGAATATTCGGTCAAAGACGCCCTTTCGTGACCATCGGACGAAGCGGTTATAGAGAGTCTTGTGGGGCCCATAGACCTCAGGCGCGTCCCGCCATCTCAGACCGTTGCGGATGACGTGGATAATCCCGCTAACGACACGGCGGTCATCGACACGCGGCCTTCCACGAGATCGTGGGAAGTATTGTCGGATACGCTCTAGTTGGGTTTCGGTTAGCCAATATTGATCAGACATGGGCAATTCCTCCTGCCCATTTGAATCATACCGTTCACACGGTTTGAATCCCTGTAGTTGCGAATGACCGAGTTGCGGACAAAGCGGACCTTGATCATCTCGATGTTGACTATGCTGCGCGCGGCCAGTCCAGCAGCCAGCGAGCGCTTTAATTGCACCTGATCCGGCGATTTTCCATCGGCACCGCCCACTTCGCTACCCTTTCAGGAAGTCGATTAACGCACGCAGAGCGGGCGGAGTCTGCCTGCGGCTGGGATGAAAGAGCGAGACACCGTCGAACGGTGGGGTCCAGTCCTTCAGTGTGGCCTCCAGCCTGCCAGAAGCCAGATCGCCGGCAACGTCTTCCTCCATGTGAAGACTGACGCAGCCTCCTTCGCGGACCAGAGCCAGCGCGAGATCGGCGGAGTTGCAGATCAGCGCCCCCTCGACCCGTTGCCGCAGGTCGCGCCCGTCCTTCTCGAACTCCCATGGGCTGATGCTGCCGTTGGTGAGGTTGTGATATGCCACGCAGCTATGGCCGCGCAGGTCCCGAGGATGGCTCGGGCGGCCGTGGCGATCCCAGTAGGCCGGTGTGGCCACCACAAGATGCCGCAGCGGCGGTCCGACGCGGACGGCGATCATGTCCTTCTCGACATCCTCGCCAAAACGCAGCCCCGCGTCAAAACCGTCCGCGACGATGTCCTGCAACTTGTCATCCACCGTGACCTGCACGGTGATGCCGGGATGTGCCGCCAAGAACGTCGGCAGCCGCCGCGCCAGGAAGGTCTGTGCGATCCAGTGAAACGTGGTGATCCGCACGATGCCCTCAGGTTCGTCGCGGAAAGCGGCAAGGTCCGCCAGCCCGGCGTCAATCTCGGTCAGGGCCGGGCCGAGGCGATCCAGCAGAGCCGTGCCTGCCTCGGTCGGGGCAACGGAGCGTGTCGAGCGCGACAGGAGACGCACGCCCAGCCGCTCCTCCAGACCCCGCATCGCATGGCTGAGCGCGGAAGGCGACACGCCCAGGTCCGCCGCCGCAGCCGTGAAACTTCGCCTGCGCGCCACCGCGGCGAAGGCGGCCAGGTCATTGAGCGGCGTCCGCGCCATTACTGAAATTTCCTCACAGGCTCATGGCACCAGTAGCAGCTAATCCGCCGCGGTGCAGCCCCCTATCTTTCTCGGGACAAAGGAGAACACCCATGCAGATGACCGACTATCGCCCCTTTGGCCGTTCCGGCCTGATCGTCAGCCCACTGGCGCTTGGCACCATGACCTTTGGCGCGGGCCGCTGGGGCACAGACGAGCCGACCGCCCGCGCCATCTTTGATGCCTACGTCGATGCAGGCGGCAACCTGGTCGACACCGCCGATGTCTACAGCGGCGGCGAGAGCGAAAGGATGCTGGGCCGCTTTTTGAAAGACAGCGGGATGCGTGACCGGCTGGTGATCTCGACGAAGGTGGGCTTCTCGCGGTCCGAGGGCACGCCGATGCACGTGGGCAATGGCGCCTACAACATTCGCCTCGGCATCGAAGGATCGCTGAAGCGGCTGGGCCTAGATCGGATCGACCTCTACTGGGTCCACGTCTGGGACCAGCTGACCCCTGCGGAGGAAGTCCTACGCACCCTTGGCGATGCCGTCGCGCGGGGAGAAATCCTCTATTACGGCTTCTCGAACGCCCCGTCCTGGTATGTAGCCAAGATCGCCACGCTGGCCGCCGCCCATGGACTGCCTGGGCCTGTCGGCCTGCAGTACGCTTGGTCGCTGGTGGAGCGGGGGGTCGAGCTCGACCTGATGCCCATGGCCCGTGAATTCGACTTTGGCATGATGCCGTGGAGTCCGCTGGGCGGTGGCCTGCTGACCGGGAAGTACGGCCGCGAGAAGCTCGTTGCCGCGTCCGAAGGCGCTACGGTGCCCAATGCCGTCGACAAGGCCGACGATCAGCCGCGCGAACGCCTGAATGGGTCGAACCCCTACGGAGGGATGCTATTCACCGAACGGAACTTCGACATAGTGGATGCCGTCCGCGACGTTGCCGCCGAACTTGACGTGCCGATGGTGCAGGTCGCCCTGTCCTGGGTGCTGGGTCAGCGCGGGATGACCTCGCTCCTTCTCGGGGTCAGCCGGCCCGACCAATTGATGGGCAACTTCGCCGCCCTGTCTCTTGAGCTGACTGATGACCAGCGTGCGCGTTTGGACGCAGTAAGTGCACTGCCGTCGCTCAACCCGTATTTCATTTTCAACTTGCCGAGCGAGATGCTCCACGGCGGCATGCAGGTGGGCCGACCTGCGTGAACCGTCTGTGGCCGATGCCGTGCCGTCCACGACTGTCCTAGATGGGCTCGAACCGGTCATTCGGCATCGTTGAGTTTAATGGGTCCTGACCCTAGATGTCCGAATTTGTGATCATGAACTGGCAGGTCGGCGCCCGGCTTTGCGTATTGATCATCTGAGTGTCGATGGACAGGCCGGACACGCCGCTCGGGGTCGCATTGCATTCGGGCTCACCCGTGCCGTCCCAACTGAATTCGATCGTGATCTCACCGCCGGAAGCCGGCGTGAGAACCATTTGCCCGCCCAGCGCAGCAGACCCTGACGTGCCAACGACATAGGTGGGCTGGTCGCCAGGCGCGATGGTTGAGCCCGCCTCGGGCTGATAGCGCCATTCACCTCCGGTGAGCGTGGCGTAGTTTATGATCATGGAGCCGGCAGATTCATCCGCGATACTGATCGTAATTGATTGGTCGAAATCGTGGTACTGCTTGGCGAGGGCGGGCTTTTCAGCCGCCGTCAGGGCGGCAGCGACAGCAAATGTGATGAACATGCGAACTCTCCATCATGGGGCGCGCTCCCATGAGCGGGGACCCGATAGGGGTGAACTGAAAAAGACCTGGCCGTGTGGGCGGGCCAGGCGCGCCTTGCCGTCAGGCTATTGTTGCCCGATCATGACCTGGCAAACGGCGTAGTGCTCGGTGTCTTGCACGCCCATCCGGTTGCTGACGGGTATGGACGAGGGATCGCTCGAGGAGACCGTGCATCCCGCTTCGCCGCCGGCGTCCCACTCGAATACGATCGTGAGCTCGGCATTTCCCGGAATGGCTTCCAGGACGATCTGTCCCTCGATCGACTCATTGGCCGCGGATGCAAGCTCGTACGTCATGTCCTCCACATTCTGGCCGTTTAAAGGCCCATTGAGCGCGTCACCGCTCGACAATTGAAAGTCACGCTCCGTCAGGCTGACGGCGGCAAAATTCGTGAACTGGACAGCGAGTCTTTGGGCATAGTGAGCCTGCGGCCCGAAGCCCGGCGTCACCTGCTTGGCCGATTCGGCGTGGGCCGGTTTTGCGGGCGCCGATTCCGCGGACATAGGCGCCGCGGACAATGCGAAAGCAGTGGCAAAAACGATCAACATGAGAACGCTCCCTCCCTGGTTGAGGGGACGCTCGCATGCCGTGTGTTAAGGCATGATGAAGTCGCTAGTCCTGCGCGGCGGCCAGCAGCGCTTCGACCTCTGCCTCTTCGGTGCACCAGGAGGTGACGAAGCGGCAGGAGCCGTCCGGCCACTGGTAAAAGCCCGCGCCGGCGGCCTTGAGGCGGTCGCCGAGGGCTTCGGGCAGGCGGGCAAAAACCTCATTGCCCTTCACCGGATGCAGGACCTCCACACCGTCCAGCACGCCAAGGCCCTCCGACAAGGCGCGGGCGCGGGCATTGGCCGAGCGCGCGAGATCCAGCCAGAGATCGTCCGCAAGCCAGGCTTCGAACTGGGCGGCGAGAAAGCGCATTTTCGGCGCCATGTGACCGGCCCGCTTCTGGCGGGCCTGGAGTTCCTCGAAACGGTCTATCACCGGGGGAAACAGGATCACGGCCTCGGCGCCCAGCGCGCCGTTCTTCGTCGCCCCGAAGCACAGCGCGTCCACGCCGGCTTTCCAGGTCAGCTCGGCCGGGCTGCAGCCCAGCGATACCAGGGCGTTGGCGAAGCGCGCGCCGTCCATGTGCACGAAGGCGGGTCGCCGATGGACGCGCTCGGCCCGTTCGGCCACTTCCGACGGCGAATAGGCGCTGCCGCTCTCGGTCAGATTGGACAGGGAGAGCACGCGCACCGGGCTGGAATGCACGAAACCTTCGGGAATCTCCGCGAGCGCTTGGTCGAGAGAGGCAAGCGATATGCGGGCGTGATCGCCCTCCAGCGGGATCAGCTTGCCGCCACCGGTGAAGAATTCCGGCGCGCCCCGCTCGTCGCGGTGAATGTGCGCCTCGTCATGGCAGAGTATGGCGCCGTGATTGGGGCACAGGACGGAGAGGGCGAGCGCGTTCGAGGCCGTGCCGGAGACGGCGAACAGGACTTTCAGATCGGTCTCGAAGATGTCCTTCAGCCGGGCTTCGACGCGCCTGGATATCGTGTCGGCGCCGTAGGAGGCCTCGAACCCGGTATTGGCGGCGGCGATGGCCTCGATCAGGGCCGGATGGGCGGGGGCGGTCGTGTCGGACAGGAAATTCATGACGCGCAATGGACGGCCCCCGCGCCGCCGCGTCAATCGCCGAATGCGGGATCGGGGATGAGGGGCGGCAGCGTATCGCGCATCTGGTCGGCGGAGGATGTGGCGCGCGTCGACGGGTCTGCGAGCACGGGCTGGCCGGCGAGATCGCGCACGGGAAGGTCGCGGTCGGAGAACAGGGCCCGGATCTCGCCTGCATCCAGGCCGGCGAAGGCCGCCTCGGCGCGGGCGATGTTCTCCGGACTGGCGAATTCCAGCATGGGCAGGCCTTCCGAGCCGTCGCCGGGCGGGCAGTTGAGCGCGTCCCGGTTCGCATCCGAGGTCGACAGGCAGAAGATCTCGCGCACGGCATAGCCGGTCGATCCGGGGCCGGAGCCCTCGGGCAAGGGCCGGGCTTGGCCGATGATTTCCGCAGGACGCAGCGGCAGGCCTCCGCCACCCTGTGCGTCCTCGTCGTCCTCCTCCGCCTGCTCCGGCGCGGACTGCGGCGTGTCGTCAGCAGTCTCGGCGACCGGTTCGGCGGGCCGGGTTCCGGCGGGTGCAGCATCGGCGGGCTGCGGCGCGGCGGCTTCGGGTGGCGGATCGAGCGGTTCTGACGGAGGTTCCTGTTCGGCCGCGGGCTCGGCCTCGGGCTGAGGCGGAAGGGTGACCAGGACGACGTCCAGGGGCGGCCGCGGCTCGACGGTCGACAGCCGTTGCGGCAGGAATACCAGCAGGATCAGAAGTGCCCCGTTTGCGGCAAGGGACAGTCCGCCGGCGAGCAGGCGACGGCGCACGGTCTCGGTCGGGGGCGCGAACAACGCAACGCCCAATCCAGCCTCCCTTCGGCCCCCGCCGTTCTCCATGCATAGCGAAGCCGGGGAGCGGTGACCAGAGCCCAGGGCGCAAGATGACGGATCGGTCAGACGACCGGTCCGGGCCGGGCGTCAGGTGGCGGAGAGCCGTGCCATGGACCGCCAGGGTCCGGGCCATGCGATGGCAGCGGTCTCCCCGCCGTTTGCGCGGGCCGGGTGAGCGCCGGCCCCGCACAAGCTCGTGCCCGACGGATCAGCGGGCCTGCGCCGGCGCGGTGACGGAATGCGTCGCCGCCGCCTCGGGCAGACCCGTATCGGCCCGCGTTCCTGTCCACAGGAACACGGAAATCGCAAAGGCTGCTATCGCCAGGACGAGAGCGATCCCGCCCTGCGATCCACCGGACGATCTGTGGTGTGCGGATGTCATTGATGTCTCCCCGAAACGCGCCGGCCGCCCCGCCTCGCGAGGGTGAGGGGCAGGGGGCGGCCGGCCTCCCTGTCCAGCAAAAGGCTGATCCGGGAAGGCGGGGGAGGCGGGGCGAGAATGCGGCAATCCGTGGGAGAATTGCGGCGATACGGGGGCGCAGGCAAACGCCTGGCGTGTGGAAATGCGCCGGATACGCAAAGGTATCGTTTGTTTATCGGGATTGAATCCAGTAGCTTATTGCTTCTTTTCGCGTCTGCGGGGGCGGTATGCGAGCATTGGAAACTTCGGCCATGACGGAGGAACGAGCAGGGCTCGGCCGGCTTGTCTCGTCCTTGCGGCGAGCCTGGCTGTCGCGGCAGGTCGTGCGGGCGTGCGGTGCGATTCTCGTCGCGCTGGGCGGTATGGTGATGGCCGGCTGGTGGATGCGGTCGGAAATTGTCGTGCAGATCCGGCCGGACTTCACGCCGATGCAGTTCAACACGGCGCTGTGCTTCCTGCTGAGCGGTGCGGGGCTGCTGGCCCTGACGTTGCGCCGGGCCGGCGCGGTTCTGGCCTGCGGATGTGCCGTGGGGCTGATCTCAACCGTGACGATGTTTCAGTACCTGACCGGGGTGTCGGTGGGGATCGACGAGCTCGCCGTCGATCATTTCACCGCGGTGGAAACCTCGCACCCCGGCCGCATGGCACCCAATACCGCCTTCGCCTTCATGCTTTCGGCCGCCTTCCTGCTGTTGTCCGTCTCGCCCTGGCGCCGGCGATTGTCGGTGAATCTGATGCTCATCATCAGTCCCGCGATCGTGGGGCTCGCCGCGCTGTCCCTGGTCGGCTACGCCGCCGGCATCGAGGCGCTGTTCGGCTGGAGCCAGTATACGCGCATGGCGATCCACACCTCGTTCGGCTTTCTGATCCTGGGGCTTGGCGCGATGATGAAAGCCTGGCGCATCGAGTTCCGGCACGGTCAGGAGCGGTCCTTTTCGGTGATTGCACCGGCCGTGGTCGCCTCGCTGACGGTCATGTCGGGGTTGTGGCTGGCGCTGACCCACTACGAAGGCCAGCGCATGGAGGCGCTCGAGGCGGCCGCGCCGGCGCTGGCCGTCCGGTCCAACCTGCCCGAGATCGTGCTGATCGTCGGCGTCCTGCTCACCGTGCTGATCGGCTACGCCGTGCACCTCGCGCATGCGGCCCGTGAAACCGAAAGCCTGCGCCGCAGCAATGCGGAACTGCGCGCGGCCAATGCCGAGCTCGACAAGTTCGCGCATGTCGCTTCGCATGATCTCAAGGCGCCCCTGCGCGGTATCCGGCAGCTGGCGGCCTGGATCGTGGCGGATCTCGGCGACAATGCCGACGAGCGCACAGCCCGCTACCTGGCCCAGCTCGATATGCGCGTGTCGCGCATGCAGGACCTGCTCGATGCGCTTCTCGCCTATTCGCGGGTCGGGCGGTCCGGCCGCCGGCCGACGCGGTTCGGCCTCGGTGAGGCGCTGGAACAGGCGGCGGCCCTGTCGGCCCTGCCCGAAAGCATGCAGGTGAGGGTGGAGGCGGGCGGCCATGTGATTCTCGCCGACCGCGCCCTGTTCGAGACCGTCTTCATGAACCTGATCGGCAATGCCGCCAAGCATCACGACCGGGAGGCCGGCGTGATCGCGGTAACGGTCCGGCCTGCCGATACCGGATATGAAATCGATGTGGCCGATGACGGTCCGGGGATTGCGCCGCAATATCATGCGCGGATATTCGAGATCTTCCAGACCCTGCGTCCCCGAGACGAGCTGGAAGCGAGCGGAATGGGCCTGGCGATCGTCCGCAAGGCGCTCGACCAGGCCGGAGGCCGTATCCGTGTCCTGTCCGACCCCGCGGCCGGCCGCGGCACGCGTTTTGTAGTTGAATGGCCGCGAGAGCCCGATCCAGAGAGGCAGCAGTGACCACACAGAACCTGAATATGCGGGAAAACCCGGTGACTTTTTTCGTGGTCGACGATGACGAGATCGATCGCGAAACCATCCTGCGGTCCATGGAGGAGATGGGGCTGGACAATCCCGTCCGGACCGCGCGCGACGGCGAGGAGGCGCTGGCGATACTGAAAGGCCACGGGGTGGAACCGATTCGCGGGCCCTACCTCATCCTGCTCGATCTCAACATGCCGCGCATGAACGGGATCGAGCTGCTGGAGGAGATCCGCAAGGATCCGGAGCTTCACCGGGCCATCGTCTTCGTGCTGACCACGTCGAACGCGGAAAACGACCGGATCGCCGCCTATGACCGCCACATCGCGGGATACATGCTGAAGGCGCGGGCCGGGCTGGAGTTCGAACGCGTCGTCCAGCTCGTCCACCAGTTCGACCGGAACGTGGAGTTCCCGATCTAGGCTGACCGCTTCGCCGTCATGCAAAAATGCCGGGCGGGGCGGGCGATACTGCATGGCTGGGGGATTGGCGTGCCCGGCAACGCCGACTAGGGTTCGACGCTTCGCACGTTTGACCCGGGACACTGCCATGACGTTTACGCCCTCCGCTGCGCTGCAGCGCGTGAAGCCCTCGGCCACGCTCGCCGTTACCCAGAAGGCCCGCGACCTCAAGGCGAAGGGCATTGACGTGATTTCGCTGGGCGCGGGCGAGCCGGATTTCGACACGCCGGACCACATCAAGAATGCTGCAATCGAGGCGATCCGCCGCGGCGAGACGAAATACACCGCCGTCGACGGCATTCCCGAGCTCAAGGACGCTATCGTCAAGAAGTTCCGCCGCGACAACGCTCTGGAATACACGGCAAGCCAGGTGCACGTTTCCACGGGCGGCAAGCCGGTGATCTACAACGCGCTGCTGGCAACGCTGAACCCCGGCGACGAGGTGATCATTCCGGCGCCCTACTGGGTGAGCTATCCGGAAATGGTCAACCTGGTCGGCGGCACGCCGGTGCCCGTGCGCGCGGGTATCGAGAGCCGGTTCAAGATCACGCCGGAACAGCTGGAAGCGGCGATCACGCCGAAGACGCGCTGGCTGATCCTCAATTCGCCCTCCAACCCGACGGGCATGGGCTATACGGCCGACGAGCTGAAAGCCCTGGCCGACGTGCTGCTGAAGCACGACCAGGTCTGGATCATGACCGACGACATGTACGAGCACATCGTCTACGAGGGCTATGAATTCGCCACCATCGCCCAGGTCGAGCCGAAGCTCTACGACCGCACGCTGACCATGAACGGCGTGTCCAAGGCCTATTCCATGACCGGCTGGCGCATCGGTTATGCCGCGGGTCCGCAGCCGCTGATCAAGGAGATGGCGAAGGTCGCCTCGCAAACGACCTCCAACCCGTGTTCGATCAGCCAGTGGGCCTCGGTCGAGGCACTCAATGGCGATCACGGTTTCCTGGAAGCCCGCAATGCGGCCTTCCTGCGCCGGCGCGATCTGGTGCTCGATGCGATCAATGCGGCAGACGGTCTCGTTGCGCCGACGCCGGAAGGCGCGTTCTATGTCTTTGCCGACTGTTCGGGCACGATCGGCAAGACGGCGCCGGACGGGACCCGGATCGAGAGCGATACCGATTTCTGTTCGGCCCTGCTGGAGGCCGAGGCGGTCGCCGTGGTGCCGGGCATCGCCTTCGGACTGGAGCCGGGTTTCCGGATCTCCTACGCCACCAGCGACGAGGCGCTGGTGGAGGCCGGCAAGCGCATCCAGCGCTTCTGCAAGGCGCTGGCTTAGATATAGAGTGTTTTTATGGACGCCCTAGCAAATCCTGATTTGAATTATGGAATTGCAGGGCACATATAAGGGATGACGCCGCGGCCCTGCCGCACGCGAACCAAAAATGGAGAACACAATGAGCATCAATATGGGTCTGTCCGAAACGCAGCGCGAAACCATGGCCAAGGCGGTCACCGCGGTTCTGGCGGACACGTACGCGCTCTACTTCAAGACGCACGCCTATCACTGGAACGTCACCGGTCCGCGCTTCCACGACCTGCACGGCCTGTTCGAGGAACAGTATAACGAGCTGTGGGCCGCCACCGACGAGATCGCCGAGCGCATCCGCGCCCTGGGCCTCGTTGCGCCGCGCACCTATGGCGAGATGACCGAGGCGGCCACGATCAAGTCTGGCGGCGAGGAGACCGACGCGAACGAGATGCTCAAGGATCTCGTCAAGGGACACGAGGCCGTCGTCGCCACGATCCGCAAGGCGCTCGAACTGGCCGACGACAATGACGACGAGGCGACGGCCGACCTGCTCGCCCCGCGCGTCACGGCGCACGAGAAGGCGGCCTGGATGCTGCGCTCCACGATCGGCTGATCGGCGCAATACCGGCCTCAAGGCATCGGAAAGCCCCGGCGTTCGTCGCCGGGGCTTTTCTCGTTCCGCTCTTGTTCGAGACGAAAAAAATCGCCCCGGCCGAAAGACCGGGGCGATCAGGGAATTGTACGGGCGGGGGAGCCCGAAAAGGGGTATGCGCCGGGCTCTTGAGGGGAGGAGACAGAGCCCGGCGCTACGTGCATACCTGATGGGGAGGAGACGGGTATGCAGAACTCAGATGGGGGATCTGAGAGCGCGACGTCGCCGCCGCGTTGGCAGTGTGTATGCCGCAACTGCGAAGACGTCACCAGAGCCACAACGTCATGCCGGTTATGCAGAATTGCGGGCAAAACACATTTTTGCCATGCATTCCGTCCGCTTTCGTCACAAGCCGGTCAGCTCTGCCAGCGGCGGGCCTGTTCGATCAGGAAATCGCGGAAGGCCACGATGCGCCGCGAGCCGCGCAGTTCGCTGGGATAGACGAAGTAGACCTCGAAGTCCGGCCCGTCGAGATCGGGCAGGACGCGCTCCAGGCGCGGGTTCTCGCGGGCGACATAGTCGGGCAGGGCGGCAATGCCCATATTGGCCTCGACCGCCTTCATCACGCCGTAGATCGTGTTGACCTCGACGACCGCCGGCCGCGGCGGCGCATCCGGTTCGCGGCCGAGCTTTGCGGCCCAGTCCAGGCCCGGGATCGGGGCCAGCTGCGGCGGGCCGTAGTGGATGATGGAGTGCGCGTCGAGATCTTCCGGCGTTTGCGGCGTGCCATGGGTCTGCAGGTATTCATGGCTGGCATAGAGGTGCTGGCGCACGGCCAGCAGCTTGCGCTGCACCAGATCGTTCTGCGTCGACGCCCAGGGACGGATGCCGACCTCCGCTTCCAGTCCCGCCAGATCCAGCTCGTGATCGTCGAGCATGAGGCGGATGCGGATATTGGGGTATTGCTCGTGAAATTCCGACAGGCGGGAGGCCAGCCAGATCGCGCCGAGCGCGGTCGGCGCGGTGACCTTGAGTTCGCCGGACGGCTCGTCGCGGGCGTCGTGGACGCGCGCTTCCGCGATCGCGACCTTGCCGTGGATGTCCTTGGCCGCCTCGTAGAGCAGATTGCCCGGCTCCGTCGGGATCAGCCCGCGGGCGTGCCGGTGGAAGAGGGTGACGCCGAGATCGTCCTCCAGGGCCGCGATCTGGCGGCTGACGGCGGATTGCGACAGGCCCAGCATGTCGGCCGCCTTCGTCAGCGAGCCCGCCTGGGCGGCCGCGTGGAAGGTCTTCAGCTTGTCCCAGTCCATCCGCCTGCATCTCCCCGGATTCGTCTCCCAGGAGCGCAGTCTATCTGTATGGGCACAAATCGCGAGGGTAGAATTGCTGCGGGCCGGCCGCTCGGAGCCGGCCCGCAGGCAAAAAACCGCCGTCAGGCGTTGATGTTGGACATGCGGGCTTCCGGATAGCGCCCGCCTTTCACATCGTCGGCGAGCCGGTCCAGCCGGTCGCTCTGGGCCTCGCTGAGGCGGACGGAACCGGCGCCCAGATTGGTTTCCAGATTGGCCAGCTTTGTGGTGCCGGGAATGGTGAGGATTTCCTCGCCGCGCGCCAATACCCAGGCCAGGGCGACCTGGGAGGGATGTGCGTCGAGTTCCGATGCGACGGTCTTCACCTCCTCGACCAGGGCGAGATTGGCCTCGAAGGCGCCCTCGGCGAAGCGGGGCTGGTGCGCACCCTGGCGGAAATCATTCTCGGCGGGCTTGTGGTCGCGGGTGAAACTGCCCGTCAGCAGGCCGCGGCCCAGCGGGGAATAGGCGACGAGCGAAGCGCCGATCTCCCGCACGGCCGGAAGGGACCCGTCCTCGATGTCACGGCTGAAGATGGAGTATTCCGACTGCAGCGCGCTGATCGGGTGCACCGCATGGGCCCGCTTGAGGGTCTCTGCCGAGGCTTCCGACAGGCCGAGGGCGCGCACCTTGCCCTCCTCGACGAGCTTCGCCATGGCACCGACGGTTTCCTCGATCGGGCGTTTCAGGTCGACGCGGTGGAGATAGTAGAGGTCGATATGGTCGGTCTTCAGGAAGCGCAGCGAATCCTCGATGGCGCTGCGCATGTTCTCCTCCGACCCGTCGACATCGAGAAAGGCCCCGGTTTTCGGGTCGCGCACCGGCCCGAACTTGGTGGCGATCACCACCTTGTCGCGCCGGTCGTGGAAGGCTTCGCCGAGCAGGCGCTCATTGGCGCCCATGCCGTAGAGCTGGGCCGTGTCGAAGTGATTGACGCCGGCCTCGATGGCCGCATGGAGCAGGGCGACGCCGTCGCTGGTATCGACGGCCGGGCCGTAGAATTCCGACAGGCCCATACAGCCCAGGCCGATGGGGTTCACGTGAATGCCCGAATGTCCGATTTCGCGTGTCTGCATGATGGTCTCCCAGGATGGAGATGAATTGTGGAAATGCCGTCTGGCGGGGTTGCGCTCGCGTGAGTGACGTGAGTGCTCACTCACATATGGTGTCCGCAGGGGGCGCCTGCAAGTCCATCGTGAAACTCTAGCGCGGACGGCGCCAGGAGTCCCAGGCCGTGTCGATGGCGCTGTCGAGTTCGGCCTGCGACCATTCATGGCCGGCAATGGCCTGTTTCAGCATCGAGACCATCGGCGGAAAGAAGAAGGCGCGCAACACGCTGGCGGATGCCTCCCGGATCTCGCCGCCGCTCTGGCCGTCGCGGATGAGGGCCGAGATATGCCGCACGAAGCCGTCATGGATCGGGCGGCTGTCCTGCCTGGACAGCGGGTATTCACCGAAGCGCTGGCCATAGACGAAAGCCGCCGGGTCGGCCCGGTAGGCATTCCACACGCCCCGCCAGAGCTGGCGGAAACGGTCCTCCACGGAACCGGAGGCATCGGTTTCGGCCATCACGCTGTCGAAGACATGCTCCTTGATCCGCGAATAGACCGCGACGAAGAGCGCATCCTTGCTGTCGAAATGCCGGTAGAGCGTGCCTTCCGCGACGCCGGCCCGCTTCGCGATGGCCGCCGTGGTGGCCGCGGAAAACCCGTCCTCGGCCACGCATTCCAGCGCGGCACGCATGATCTTGTCCCGGGTGGAGGGCGGCGAGGCGGTCATGGCGCCAGTTAGCGCCATGCAGACCCGCGGGTCCAGCGCGCGGCGCGGCTATTCCTCGTCGTTATCGGGCGTGTCCGCGTTCTGGCGGCCCGAGAAGCTCGGCGAGAGATTGACCTGGGGCGCATCGGGATCGGCCGGCGGTTGCGGCGCGTTGCCTTCGGCCTCCGCGGCGGCGGCCTGGGCCGGTGTCAGGTCGACCGTGTAGACGCGTCCACCCTCGCCATTGCGCCACATCTCGATGCGCCGTTCGATGACGTGCTCCATCAGGACACGCCCCGTATCGGGCATGGTGTAGCAGTCCAAATTGTTCAGATTGACGCGGTTGAGGCCGCGCGGAACCGAGATCGTCACCGGGCTGCCGCTGCCGGTGCAGCCGATCACGCCGTTGGTCATGTCGGCGATTTCCCAGGTCGACACATCCGCCTCGACCGGACGGGCCGGGGCGAGTTCCTCGGCGGTCGCCTCATTGGCGTAGCGCGAAAGGTGGGCGCGCAGATCGGTCTCGAAGTCCGGGAAGAAATGGCGGCCTTCGGCATAGAGTTCGGATACGCGCAGCGTGTCGCGCCCGCGTTCCACGCCGCGCAGCGAATTCACGAACTCGCCGGCATTGCGGTCGAGCTGACGCCACACATTATCGCCGGTGAAGGCTTCGCGAAGGATGGAGGGGCCGCCGATCGAGCCGTTGTGGAAGCCGTAGATCACCCGCGGATCGTCCCACAGCCGGTAGACGATGCGCAGGCGGATATCGTTGAGGCTCAGTGGCACGCCCGCGACGTTCAGGATCTTGGCCTCGAACAGCGGTTCGCGCGTGCCCGCGGCCCGCGTCTGGTTGATATCGCTTTCCGGATAGCGCGCCAGGATGTTCTCGATCACGGCGGCATTGTGCAGGTTCAGCCAGTAGGCCAGCTGCTCGTCGCGGTTCAGCGCATTGAAGTCGATCCGGTCCGGCAGCGCCTCCATGGCGACGCGGAATTCATGGACCGCCTCTTCATAGGGTTCGTCCATCAGGTGATAGACGACGCGGTTCGCCTCGTAGCGGTAGCGGGTGATATTGCCGCGATAGATCCGGGTGCCGGTCTGTTGCGGACGCCCGCGCGCGGGTTCCCGGTTGGAGGGGGGAACGCGGAAGACGACATCGGCCAGCACGTCGGACCAGGCCGTGTAGTCGAGCTGCCGGCCGGAGTCCGGATTGTAGGCGTAGAAGGTGTCGATCCCGGGGCCGGAGGCGACGGCCGGCGTCTGCGCGTCGGCGGCTCCCATGGTGAGCGCGGAAGACAGAAGCAGTACGGAAACCAGACGTCGCATATCGTATCCCAACCCGGATGCTAGACCCGTTCATGTTTATCAAGCGTATCGGACAGGCCCAAGTTGCAAATCGGAAAGGTCGCGCCAGCGTCCTATTCCTGTAACGCAAGGTAACGTTCAGCTTCGAGCGCGGCCATGCAGCCCATGCCCGCCGCCGTGACGGCCTGCCTGTAGACGTCGTCTGTAACATCCCCGGCGGCGAATACACCCGGGATCGATGTCTTCGGCGTCCCGGCTTCCACCACGAGATAGCCGCCATCCTTGGTTTCCAGCTGCTCGGTGAAGAGCTCGGTCGCCGGCGCATGGCCGATCGCGACGAAGAAGCCGTGGGCGGGGATTTCCGAGGTCTCGCCGGTCTTCACATTCTTGATCCGCACGCCGGTCACGCCCAGCGGGTCCTCGTCGCCGAGCACTTCCTCGACCACGCTGTCCCAGACGATCTCGACCTTCTCGTGCTTGAACAGCCGGTCCTGCATCACCTTCTCGGCGCGCAGGCTGTCGCGGCGGTGCACCAGGGTGACCTTGGAGGCAAAATTGGTCAGGAAGAGCGCTTCCTCGACGGCCGTATTGCCGCCGCCGACCACCACGACCTCCTTGCCGCGATAGAAGAAACCGTCGCAGGTGGCGCAGGCCGAGACGCCGAAGCCCTGGAATTTCTGCTCGCTCTCGATGCCCAGCCATTTCGCCTGGGCGCCGGTGGCGATGATGACGCTGTCGGCGGTGTAGGTCGTGCCGCTATCGCCCTTGAGCACGAAGGGACGGGTCTTCAGGTCGGCCTCGACGATGATGTCGGAGACCATTTCCGTGCCCATCTTCTCGGCCTGTTCGCGCATCTGCTCCATCAGCCAGGGGCCCTGGATGACGTCGGCGAAGCCGGGATAGTTCTCGACATCGGTGGTGATGGTCAGCTGGCCGCCCGGCTGCAGGCCGGCGATCAGGACCGGGTTCAGCATTGCGCGGGCGGCATAGATGGCGGCGGTATAGCCGGCACTGCCGGAACCGATGATGATCAGGCGCTCGTGACGCGTCTCGGACATGGAAAACCTCGGATCGTTCGTGCGGGCGGGCCAGCGCCCCGTTTCATCGTGTGTTTGTCTCGGGATTCGGTGGGTTCCCTATATAGGGAATTCGCCCGCGCGTGCACGCCCCTGCTGCTGCGCAGCTGTCATGAAGCATGAGCGGGCAGGAGGGCCCGCACCATCGCCATCTCCCGGCCGCCGGGCCAGCCCATCGTGTCGAAGGGGGCATCCGGGGCCTCGCCCGAAGCAATCAGCCAGGCGGCGTAAAGATGGGCGGAGCGCGTGCCGCTGCGGCAATGCAGCACGACCTTGCGCGCCGGGTCAGCCTCCAGAAGGGCGCCCAGGCGCACCGTCAGCTCCGGCGGAGCGCCCCAGGGGCCGCCAATGGGCAGTTCGACATACTGCATCCCGCGATCGGCCACGGCTCCGGCCATATCGAAGGGCAGGCCAGCGGTCTCTTCGGGCGTGCGCGAATTGACCACGAGGCCGACGCCCTCTTCGGCCCAGCGGTCGAGATCGGCTTCGGCCGGCTGGCTGGCCAGCGCGATGCGGCCGTGACGGCAGACAACGGGGTCGGTCGGTTGCGAGGACATGAAGGGCCACCTCATTGCGGGTTGTCCGGGTGCCAGCGCTCCAGCAGGGCGCGGGCGATACGGTCGGTTTCCGCCAGCGGCGGGGCCGTCCAGCTGTCCAGCTCGCCGAGGAAGGGGCGCACGCTGCCGCGCGCCTCCAGCGCCGCGTGCAGGCGCGAGAACTTGCCCGGCTTGCCCGCCATGGCAAGCCGGTAGACCGGCCGGCCCGTGGCTGCGGCTTCCAGCATCATGTTCGTCGATTCCTCGGTGACGAAGATCCAGTCGGCCGCGGCGAGAAAGGCGAAATAGGGGTTCTCGCCCTCACCGTCGAAGAACCAGACGCGCGGATCCTCGCCAAAGCGGTCCGCGAGCGATTTGCGCACATCGTCCGGTGTGCGGCGGGACACCGTCACCATCACGCCCAGCCCGCGCTCGACCAGGCCTGCAATCCTTTGCTCCAGATAGGCGCCGATCTCCGGCGTGATGCGGAAGCGTTTCGACGCGCCGCCGATCAGCACGGCGGCCCGCGGCGCGGGCAGGGCGTCGATCCTGGTGGCGAAGTGCGCGCGAGCCTCGTCCAGCTGCGCCCGCGTGATGCGGTTCGGCGAGCCGGTCATGGTCAGCACGTTTTCGCGCGCAAGCCTGTCATGGTCCGGCGCGACGATCAGGTCGAACATGTCGTAGCGGCCGCGCGGGTCCTGGACATAGACGAAAAACGTGTCGGGAAAGATGCCGCGATGCTTGCGGGCGACTTTCACCGCCGCCCGGCCGCAACCGATCCAGAGATCGGGATGCGAGGCCGCGGGCAGGGTGACGAAACCGTCCTTGCGCACGGTCACCCGCTGGATCCGGGTCGGCGTTCCGACGGCGCGGGTGACGGCCTCGGCCAGGCCGAGCGCCTGGTTCTCGATCCCGCGCCGTCCGTCCGAGACGACCCAGATCGTGAATTCCGGCGCGGATTGAGACGGTTCGGACATGAACGGACTTAGACGGCGCAGCGCTTTGCGCGTCAAGGCCGGGCCGGCTTGACGCGCTGTGTGACATGTGTAACATCATGCGACAAATGTAGTGTATCTGTGACGGAGTGAATATGTCCGCCTCGCCGCCCTCCCAGGCCGAACTCGCCGTTCTGAAACATCTCTGGAAAGCCGGCGCGCAGAGCGCCCGCGAGGTCCAGGCCGCGATCGCGGAGGATACCGGCTGGTCCTATTCCACCACGCGCACCCTACTCACCCGCATGACCGAGAAGGGGCTGATCGCCCGCAAGGACGTGCACGGCCTGTCGGTCTTTTCCGCCAAGGTCGAGAAGGTCTCGCTCATGGGGCGCATGATCCGCGACTTCGCGGCCAATGTGCTCGACATGGACGGGCCGCTGCCCGGTACGGCCTTCGCCTCGAGCCGGTTGTTCAGCGAGGAGGAGGCCGAAGCCCTGACGCGGATGCTGGAACAGTCCGGCGATACGGACGGGGAGGCGGAGCAATGAGCGGACTTCTGAACGCCCTCCTGCTGGCCGGCGGCGCTTCCATCCTCGCCGGCGCGCTCGTCTGGGCCCTGGCCCGCCTGGTGCGGCAGGGAGAGCCGGATACGGATCTGCTTCTGTGGCGGACGGCGCGCGCGGCCGTGCTCCTGCCCCTGCCGCTGGCCCTGATCGTCCATGCCATACCGCAGCGTGTCGCCGCGATGGCGCCCGCACTGGATTTCGAGCCCCTGCCGGACGCCGGTCATGCACCGCTTCCGCTCGCGGCCGACGCGGCGCAGGCTGGCTGGATGTCGGCACTGCCTTCCCTGTCCGCCACGCTGCTCGCGATCTATCTGACAGGGCTCGCCGTCAGCCTGGTCCTGGCCTTCGCCCGGCATCTGGCGCGCCGCCGCATGATCGGCGCCAGCCGGATGGCGGACCGGGACGAAAGGCGGCCGCTGGAGGCGCTCGCCGCACGGATCGGCGTCAGCGCCCCGGAGTTGCGGATCGGGCCGGACACGGCCTCGCCGGTCCTGACGGGCTGGCGCGGCGTGATCCTGGTGCCCCGGGCGCTCCTGTCGCGGCCCGACGCGCTGCACTTCGCCCTGGCGCACGAACTCACGCACCTGCGGCGCGGCGACGAGCGCGACCGGCTCGTCGGGGCCGCTCTGATCAGCCTCTTCTGGTTCAACATCCCGCTGCGTTGGATCGAGACCGAACTCAACGCGGTGCGGGAAATGGCCTGCGATCGCGACACGCTGGAGGCGCTGGGGGGCGCACGGCGCAAGGCCTACGCCTCTGCGCTGATCGAGACCATGCGGATCGCGGCGCCCGCCGCCTCCGCCTTCGGACCCCATGACAGGAGACACCGCGAAATGCGCATCAAAGCCATCATGACCGCCCCCGTTGCCCGCAAGGGCCGCGCCGTCTGGCTTGCCGGAACCGTTCTGGCCGCCACCATTCCCGTGGCCGCCGGCCAGGCCCTGGTGACGGAAGGCCGGGTCGTTGCGGACGTCGCCGAAGCGACGGTGCCGTCCATTCCGGCCGATGCGACCAAGGCGCATCGCGCCGTGGCCCCGGTGGCCCCCGTTGCCGAACCGGCCCCTGAGCCGATGCCGGTCCCCCGCGTCGAACCGGCACCCGAACCGCGCCCCGCGCCCCAGGCCGAGCCGCGTCCGGTGTCGGCGCCTGCGCCGGCGCTGACCCACCGGGTCGCGCATGGCCGTATTTCCAGCCGCTACGGCAGCCGTCCGGCGCAGCCGGCCGGAGCGGCCATTTTCCATCACGGCACCGATATCGCGGCCGAGCGCGGCACGCCCATCGTGGCGCCGGGGGCGGGCGTGGTGGTCCATGCCGCCGCCGGTTTCAACGGCGAGGAGGCCTGGGGCAATACCGTGGCGATCGATCACGGCAATGGCTGGCAGACCGTCTATGCGCATATGGAAGGCTTCGACGTGCGCGAGGGCGACCGTGTCACGCCCGGCCAGCAGATCGGCCGCGTCGGTTCGACCGGCCGGTCGACCGGCCCGCACGTCCATGTCGAACTGCGCCACAATGGCGAGCGGATCGATCCGGCCGCCTACCTCCCGGGCTTGTGATATCCCGATCATGTACGGTTCACCTCTAAACGTGTAGATTGTAGTCTGTCTTGAGCCGACCTACGGATTAGAGGATGGAACTCTTCCGGTACGGGCGGCACGCCACAGCGCTGGGTGCGCTGCTTCTGGCGGCCGCCTGTGCCCAGACCCCCGACCGGGACCGCACGGCGGCGCCCGGGACATTTCCGGCCGATACGGCCGGGCCTGTGATCGAAACCGGCGAAGCCCAGACCGCCGCCAGCTCGGCGGCGTCGCCCAGCGTGCTGTTCAGCTATCCCGTCATTGCCGGTGTGGTCTATAGCGGTTTCGGGGCCCCGCGCGGCGGTGGCGGCCGCTATCACAGCGGTGTCGATGTCTCGACCGACATGGGAACGCCGGTCAGCGCCGCCGGCGCGGGCGAAGTGATCCATGCCGGCTTCGGCTATCAGGGCTCGTCCGCCTGGGGACGCGCCGTCCTGATCGATCACGGACAGGGCTGGAGCACGCTCTATGCGCACCTGTCCGCCGTGCATGTTGCCGTGGGCGACCGTCTTGAAGGCGGCGAGCATATCGGCGACGTCGGTGTCAGCGGCAATGCCACCGGTCCGCACCTGCATATCGAGGTTCGCCACAATGGCGTGGCCCGCGATCCGGGCGACCACATCCCGGGGCTTGGCGCGGGATCGTGATGCGAGGCCGGTATGCGCTGCGGCAAGGCTGTACTGCGTGTCCGTGCTTGCTGAGCCCGCGCGAGTGCAGTATGCCGAAATGAGAATTATTCGCATTTTCGGCGGGTCGCGCGCGCTCCATGTCCCAATCGACAATCCAGATCTGGTCGTGGCTGCACAAATGGTCGAGCCTGGTGTGCACGCTCTTCCTCCTGATGCTGTGCCTGACCGGCCTGCCGCTGATCTTCCATCACGAGATCGAACACCTCACCGGCGATGAATACGTCATGCCGGACCTGCCCGGCGATGACGGGCTGGAAAGCCTCGACACGGTGCTCGCCGAGGCGCTGGCCTCGCGGCCCGGCGAGGTCGGCCTGTTCATGAGTTTCGACGAGGACCGGCCGGTGGTGAATGTCACCTCCGGGCCGGCCTATGACGCGCCGGAACGGCAGATGACGCTGATGTCGCTGGACTGGCGCTCGGCCGATTTCGTGCCGCCGCCGGTGGAGGAGGGGATCATGGCCGCGATCCTCCAGCTCCACATCGATATGTTCCTCGGCCTGCCGGGCAAGTTCTTTCTCGGCGCCATGGGCGCGCTCTTCGTCATCGCCATCGTCTCCGGCGTGGTGCTCTACGCGCCCTTCATGCGCAAGCATGATTTCGGCACGCTGCGCGTCTCCAAAAGCCCCCGCGTGAAATGGCTCGACTGGCACAACCTGCTGGGCGTCGTCACGCTCGCCTGGGCCAGCGTGGTCGGGCTGACCGGCGTGATCAACGCCTTTGCCGAGCCGATCACCGCGACCTGGCAGTCCACCCAGCTGGGCGAGATGACCGCCGGCTATCGCGATGCCGAGCCGCCGGCCGAACTGGGTTCGATCCAGACCGCCGTCGACGCGGTCAAGGCAGCCTCGCCGGGCATGCGGGTGCAGTTCGTCGCCTTCCCCGGCGGGCTGTTCTCCACCGATCACCACTATGCTGTCTTCCTGCAGGGCGCGACGCCGCTGACCAAGCGCCTGCTGACGGTCGGCCTGGTCGATGCGGTGACCGGCGAGCTGACCGATATCCGCCCCATGCCCTGGTACATGCAGGCGCTGCTGATCTCCCAGCCGCTGCATTTCGGCGATTATGGCGGCCTGCCCATGAAGCTGCTCTGGGCGCTGCTGGACATCGTCACCCTCATCGTGCTGGGCACCGGCCTCTATCTCTGGCTGGCCCGGCGCAAGCGCTCCGTGCGCACCCTGATGGCGGAGGCGAATGCATGAGCCGCCCCGCTGCCGCCCCGCGCTCGGCCCGCCAGCGCCGCTCGCTGAGCGCCATCTTTCTCATCCCCGTGCTGATCGGGCTGTTCAGCCTGGTCGGCCTCGTCAGCGCGCTGACCGGCGACGGCCTGCGCGACGTCCTCTCGTGGGCCGGCCTCGCCGTGCCCCTTCTCGCCATCGCCTGGGCCTGGCTCCGGCGGCGGCAATGATCTCCCCCAAGAAGACCGCAAAGAAAGTCTCCCCATGAACAGCTTCCGCCAGATCTGCCTCGCCGCGACCGCTCTTTCGGCGCTCACCACCGCGCCCGCGCTCGCCCAGTCCGCCGAGGACGAGGACGTCATCGTCGTGACCGCGCCGGACTATGTCCCGCTGGGCTCGGAAACCGCCAACAAGGCCGGCATGCCGCTGATCGAGACGCCGCAATCGGTCTCCCTGATCTCGCGCGACCAGATCGACCTTCTCGACTGGAACAACCTGTCCCAGACCGTGCGCTATGTCGCCGGCGTGACGGGCGAAAATTACGGCCCGGACATGCGGGTCGACTGGCTGACCATGCGCGGTTTCGAGCCGGTGCAATTCCTCGACGGCACGCGCGGCTCGATCGGCTCGATCGCGAACACCGGCCTCGATCTCTACGGCGCCGAGGAAGTCCGCCTGCTGCGCGGCCCGTCGGCGGCGCTCTACGGCCTGACCCCGCCGGGCGGCATCGTCGACATCGTCTCGCGCCGTCCCAATGAGGAATTTGGTGGCGAGATCGGCGTGGAAGTGGGCAATCAGGAACACTGGCAGGTCAATGGCGATGTCACCGGCGCCCTGGCCGAGGGCCTTTCCGGCCGCCTGACGGGCCTTTACCGCGAAAGCGGCACCCAGACCCGCGGCGTGGATACCGACCGTCTCTATGTCGCCCCGGCCGTGACCTGGCGCGCCAGCCCGCGGACCTCGCTGACCCTGCTGGCCTATTACCAGGATGACGGCATTTATGGCGACGGCATGGGCTTCTTCCCGTCCCAGGGTACGCTTTTTTCCAATCCGAACGGTCCGATCCCGGTCGACGCCAATCTCGGCGAGACGAGCTATAACCGGTTCGAGCGCGAGCATTACGGCGTCGGCTACGAATTCACCCATGAATTCGACGGCGGGCTCACCCTGACCCAGAACCTGAAATACACCGATCTGGAATCGATCCAGCGCGGCGTGGGCGGCAATGGCTTCGTCGATGCCGACTTCGACGGCACGCCGGACGACTACCGCAATGTCAGCCGCTATTCCTTCTCCTTCGACGAGGATGTCGACACGCTCTCGGTCGACACGCGCCTGTCCGGCACGGTGACCACCGGCGCCATCGAGCACGACCTCACTGGCGGGCTCGACTGGCGGGAATATGACTATATCGGCGCCTCGGCCTTCGGTTTCGGCATCCCCGCGATCGACGTCTACAACCCGGTCTACGGCCTGGATATCGCCGACCTGCCGACCAACCCGTTCGACTCGACGCTGCAGACCCAGACCGGCCTCTATCTCGTCGACCAGGCGCGGGTGAACAACTGGGTCGCCACCCTGGCCGTTCGCCATGACTGGGTGGAAACCGAACAGCGCCTCACCGGCGTGGAGACCGAGGACAACGACACCTCGCTCACCGCGGGCCTGGCCTATCGTTTCGAGAATGGCGTCGTGCCCTACGTGTCCTGGGCGCAGAGCTTCCAGCCGGCGGCGGGGTCCGACCGCAACGGCGTCGCCTTCGATCCCACCACGGGCGAACAGGTCGAGGCCGGGGTGAAATACCAGCCGGATCTGGGCCCCGACGCCCGGGTCTTCGCGACGGCGGCGATCTACCAGCTGGTGCAAGAAAACGTGCTCACCGCCGACCCGGCCAACGGTGCCGGCCAGAGCTTCCAGGTGCAGACCGGCGAGGTCGAGGTTTCCGGCTTCGAGGTCGAGTTCGTCGGCCGCTTCCAGGAGCGTCTCAGCGTCAATGCCGCCCTGAACTGGACGGAGAGCGAAGTGACCGAATCCAACGGACCCGACCTGGGTGCCGAACTGCCGGTCACGCCGGGCTTCCAGGCCTCCGCCCTGGTCGACTACACCATCCAGGAGGGCACGCTCGCCGGGCTCGGCGCCTCGCTGGGCGCGCGCTACATGTCGGAAAGCGCCGGCAATCTGCCGACCGACTTCACGCCGGAAGTCTACACCAACCCGTCCGTCACCCTGTTCGACGGTTCGGTGCACTACGACTACCAGGACTGGCGCCTGGCGGTGTCCGGCTCGAACATCCTGGACGAGACCTATGTCGCCCGCTGCTACTCCGCCGCCAACTGCTTCTATGGCGCCCCGCGCACGGTGCGCGCGAGCGTGACGCGGCGGTTCTAGGGGGGGCGCATCCGGGCCGGTCATAATAGCCGGTCCGGATCGTCGTCTCCTGGCATGACCATCATCGGCGCCTCCGGCCTTCGGGCCGGGGGCGTTTTCCTGTCTTCGCACTGTCAAACAGCGGGGCCGGTCTGGCATGGTGGGCGCGGGCGGGGACACGCGCTCCGGCCCGGCAGCGGAAAGGCACGCCATGACTTACGAACTCCACTACTGGGACCTGCCGTTTCGCGGGATATTCGTCGAGCTTGTTCTGGCCGAGGCCGGCGCGGACTGGACGCGCCATTCGCCGGGGGCGATCTATCCGGACCACCGGCTGGAGCGCGCCGCGCCGGGCATGGCGCCGCCCTTCCTCGTCGACACCGCGACAGGGCGCACGCTCAGCCAGATGCCGGCCATCGTCTTCCATCTCGCCGGACGCCACGGCCTCCTGCCGCAGGACGAATGGCCGCGCGCGCTAAGCCTTAAACTCGTTCTGGATGCCAATGACGTGCTCGAGGGCATCACCCGGTGCGGCGGCATGGCGATGTGGACGGCCGGGGACTGGCAGGATTTCCGCACCGGCCGGCTGGCCGAATGGATGCGGATTTTCGAGGGCGTTGCCCGGGGCACGGCCTTGGAAGAAGGGGCAGACTGGATGTTCGGCGATCTCTCGCTCGCGGACCTGACCGTTTGCGCCCTCTGGGGCATGATGATCCACGCCTTCCCGCTCTTGCGCGCGGACCTGGAAACCCATGCCCCGACCATCGCCGCACTCAATGACCGAGTCGCGGTCCGGCCCCGCATCGCCGAATTCCTGGAGACGCAACGCGCCCGGCACGGACGCGGCTATTGCGGCGGCCAGATCGAGGCGTCCTTGCGGGACGTGATAGGGACGTAGAGCAAAGAGGTGCTACCCCTCATCTTCACGCTTGACCTAGCCGTCCCCCTGAAGCCCGCTCATTTTATGATAGCTAAGAGGTGTGCCCATGCCCAGTTACATCGATCAGGTTTTGCGGCACGCAAAGCAAAGGGTGCTAGAGAATTTGCAATCCGAGATGGAACAACTGTTCGCTCGGCGTGCACACGAAGGCCTTCTCCACAGTGGGAGTACCATCACTGCTGGAAAAGCCCTTGCCGCCAAAGCTGTTGCTGATTTCGCGCACGAGTTAAATGACAGGTTCTCAGAGTTCCCAGTTCTACATAGCCCTTTTGATGTTGAGGATTTTGAAAGCGCCAAGCGGGAGGTCAGCATTTTTTCGACAGAGGCTGCGTTTGAAGCTAAGCAGGCCTTAGGCAAGCTGTTTGGGGACAAACATGCTTCTTTGATTGAAGGGCCAATCGAAGGAATTGAAGCGGCGATTAGCGATGCGCAGATTTCCTTGGAAGGTAAACGTATCGCATTTGCTTCCGAGAGGTCGTTCTGGAAATGGGCGCTTGGGGATCTGAAAAAAAGAGTCTGGAGCGCTAGCCTTTTGGCTGTGGGGGGCGCTGTAACACTGGGTGTACAGGCGTTTGCAAAGCAATTTTTGAGCTAGACATAAAAACAGAACCGGCGCCCCAGAGGAGCGCCGGCCTCAATACTTCACAAGCGAAATAAAGCGTCAGCCCCAGTTCACTTCCAGGATTTCGTAGCTCTTCAGCCCGCCCGGTGCGTTCACCTCAATGACGTCGCCGACTTCCTTGTTGATCATCGCGCGCGAGATCGGCGAGGAGATGGAGATCTTGCCGGCCTTCACGTCGGATTCGTCGTCGCCGACGATCTGGTAGGTCGACTCTTCCTCGGTATCCTCGTCCAGCACCGTGACGCGGGCGCCGAACTTGACCTGGTCGCCCGACATTTTCGAGGTGTCGATCACCTGGGCGCGGGCCAGCTTGTCCTCGAGTTCCTGGACACGGCCCTCGATATAGCCCTGGCGTTCCTTGGCGGCGTGATATTCCGCGTTCTCGGACAAATCGCCATGCTCGCGCGCCTCCGCGATCGCCGCGATCACTGCCGGGCGTTCCACGGATTTCAGGTGTTTAAGCTCTTCGTCGAGGGCTTTGTGCCCGGCGACGGTCATCGGGATCTTGTTCATACGACCACTTATCTTCGGGAATGGGAGACAGGCTAGCCTCCGCGAAGTTGACCATCAAGAGTAGGTCTGCAGGGCCATCGGTTCAAGCGCTCCGTCATCAATACGGCGCAAGGACAGAATCGCGGCCCGCGCCGCCGAGGCGGTCGTGTAGCAGGGTATCTTCATGTCCAGCGCCGTGCGGCGGATGGAATAGCTGTCCAGATGGGATTGCCGGCCCTCGGTCGTGTTGAAGATCAGCTGGACCTCGCCATTCTTCATGAGGTCGACGATGTGCGGCCGGCCCTCGAACACCTTGTTGACGCGGGTCACCGGAACGCCGGCCTCCTCGAACTCGGTCGCGGTGCCGCCGGTGGCCAGGATCTTGAAGCCGAGCATGACCAGTACGCGCGCCGGCTCGATCATCGACGCCTTGTCGCTTTCCTTGAGCGAGATGAAGACGCCGCCGGAACGCGGCAGCTTCACGCCGGCGCCCAGCTCGGCCTTGGCGAAGGCGGCCTCGAACATGGTGTCGATACCCATCACCTCGCCCGTGGAGCGCATTTCCGGGCCCAGCACCGGGTCCACGCCCGGGAAGCGGGCCCAGGGCATCACGGCTTCCTTGACCGAGATGTGCTTGGGCGCCGGATCCTTCAGGCCGAATTCCTTCAGCTTGGCGCCGGCCATCACCTTGGCGGCGATCTTGGCGACGGGCTGGCCGATCGCCTTGGCCACGAAGGGCACGGTGCGCGAGGCACGCGGATTGACCTCGAGCACGTAGATCTCGCCGCCCTTGACCGCGAACTGCACGTTCATGAGGCCCTTCACGCCGATCGCCTTGGCCATGGCGATGGCCTCGGCCTTGAGTTCCTCGACCATCTCCTTGGAGAGCGAGTAGGGCGGCAGCGAGCAGGCGCTGTCGCCGGAGTGCACGCCGGCTTCCTCGATATGCTGCATGACGCCGGCTACCCAGACATCCTCGCCGTCGCAGATCGCGTCGACATCGACCTCGTCGGCGTCGGTGAGATAGCGGTCGAGCAGGAGGGGCGCCTTGCCGGAAACGTGGACCGCCTCGCGCAGATAGCGGTCGAAACTGTCGATCTCGCGGACGATCTCCATCGCCCGGCCGCCCAGCACGTAGGAGGGGCGCAGCACCAGCGGGAAGCCCAGCTCCTCGGCCTTGCGGCGCGCCTCGTCCTCGGAGGAGGCGATGGCGTTGGGCGGCTGCTTCAGGTCCAGCCGGTCCAGCAGGTCCTTGAAGCGCCAGCGGTCCTCGGCCAGGTCGATGGCGTCCGGCGCGGTGCCGAGGATCGGCACGCCTTCCGCCTCCAGCTCGCCGGCCAGTTTCAGCGGCGTCTGGCCGCCATACTGGACGACCACGCCCAGAAGTTCGCCGTTCGCACGCTCGGTCTCGATGAGTTCCAGCGTGTCCTCGGCGGTCAGCGGCTCGAAATAGAGCCGGTCGGCGGTGTCGTAGTCGGTCGAGACGGTTTCCGGATTGCAGTTCACCATGATGGACTCGATGCCCATCTCCTCGAAGGCGAAGGCGGCATGGCAGCAGCAATAGTCGAACTCGATGCCCTGGCCGATCCGGTTCGGTCCGCCGCCCAGGATGATGGCTTTCTTCGCATCCGAAGGATTGCTTTCGCAGTCGGCGTCCTGGGCGCCGAAGGCCGGCGTCTCGTAGGTGGAATACATGTAGGGCGTGGCGGCGAAGAATTCCGCGGCGCAGGTGTCGACCCGCTTGAAGACCGGTCGCACGCCCAGGGCGCGGCGGGCCTTGCGCACATCGGCTTCCTCGCGCTTGACCAGCTGGGCCAGGCGCGCATCGGAAAAGCCCATCGCCTTGAGATCGCGGAAACCTTCCGCCGTTTCCGGCAGGCCCAGCGTGGCGACGTCTTCCTCGGCGTGGACGATGGCCTCGATCTGGCGCAGGAACCAGGGCTCGTAGAGCGAGACGGCCTGCACTTCCTGGACGCTCAACCCCTCGCGGAAGGCCTGGGCGATGACGCGCAGCCGGTCCGGGGTGGGCAGGGAGAGGGCCGCGCGCACGGCTTCCTTGCGCGCGTCCTCATTGGCCGCTTCCTCGACGCCGGGGATCTCGACCTCGTCGAAACCGGACAGGCCCGTCTCCATCGAGCGCAGCGCCTTCTGCACGCTTTCCGCAAAGGTGCGGCCGATCGACATGGCTTCGCCGACCGATTTCATCGAGGTGGTCAGCCGGTTGTCGGCGCCGGGATATTTCTCGAAGGCGAAGCGCGGGATCTTGGTGACGACATAGTCGATCGTCGGTTCGAAACTGGCCGGGGTCGCGCCGTCGGTGATGTCGTTGGCGATCTCGTCGAGCGTGTAGCCCACGGCCAGCTTGGCGGCGACCTTGGCGATCGGGAAGCCGGTGGCCTTGGACGCCAGGGCGGAGGAGCGCGAGACGCGCGGGTTCATCTCGATGACGACCATGCGGCCGTCTTCCGGATTGACGGCGAACTGCACGTTCGAGCCGCCGGTCTCCACGCCGATCTCGCGCAGCACGGCCAGCGAGGCCGAGCGCATGATCTGGTATTCCTTGTCGGTCAGGGTGAGGGCGGGGGCGACGGTGATGCTGTCGCCCGTGTGCACGCCCATCGGATCGATATTCTCGATCGAGCAGATGATGATGCAATTGTCCGCCTTGTCGCGGACGACCTCCATCTCGAACTCTTTCCAGCCGACAATGCTTTCCTCGACCAGGATCTCGTTGACCGGCGAGGCGTAGAGACCGTTGCGGCAGATCTCCTCGTATTCCTCGACATTGTAGGCGATGCCGCCGCCCGTACCGCCCAGGGTGAAGGAGGGGCGGATGATGGCCGGCAGGCCGATCTCCTGCATCACCGCCTCGGCTTCCGCCATCGAGTTGACGGTGCGCGAGCGCGGGCTTTCCAGGCCGATCCCGTCCATCGCCGTGCGGAAGCGTTCGCGGTTTTCCGCCTTGTCGATCACGTCGGCGCGGGCGCCGATCATCTCCACGCCGAAGAGGTCCAGCACGCCGCGCTTGTCGAGTTCCAGCGCGCAATTGAGCGCGGTCTGCCCGCCCATGGTCGGCAGCAGCGCGTCCGGGCGTTCCTTCTCGATCACCTTGGCGACCATGTCCGGCGTGATCGGCTCGATATAGGTGGCGTCGGCCAGTTCCGGATCGGTCATGATCGTGGCCGGATTGGAATTGACCAGGATGACCCGGTAGCCCTCGGCCTTGAGCGCCTTCACCGCCTGCACCCCGGAATAGTCGAACTCGCAGGCCTGTCCGATGACGATGGGGCCGGCGCCGATGATCAGGATGGATTCGAGGTCGGTGCGTTTGGGCATCAGCGAAGGCCTTCTTCTCGTGCGCGCGCACCCGTCGCGGCTCCCCGGTGCGGGGCGCCGTGCAGGTGCGTCGGTTTTGGTGCTGAAGCGGGTACCTAACGCGGAATCGGCGGGATGGCGAGGGGGAAACTGAGGGTTTCGATGCGTTAGGGGGTAAGGGATTGTTTTTAATGTGTAAGCCGGGGTGTTTTGTGCGCACTGACGCGCTCTGCGTCGCTTACGCGCCGCCCCCTCAGTCCGCTCTCACGCGGACAGCTCCCCCGTAGACGGGGCGAGCCCTTCTTCAAGGCTTCCCCTGCGAAGCGGGGGAAGTGCCGAGCCTGCGAGGCGATGGGGGAGAGCCGGCGTGCGTAAAGGTCCGGCAATCGGGAGAGACCGCACCGGCGAGGCCCTGTGTGAGAGAGCGGGCGGAGCCGGTGCCGTCGGGCACGAACCGCAACGGCTGGGGTGTGGGTTGATACGGTGGTGCTCCCGATTGCCGTGCGGAAACGATTCAACTAATCTCCGAAGAAATTCAAGTTAAACTTTAATTCACGAGGCCAGCCATGTCCGATACCGCCGCGCCTGAACGCAGGGATGCGCGCATCCGCAGTCTCAGCCGCCTGCTGGCCTTCGCGACGATCGGGCTGATGGTGCTCCTGCCCCTGACGGTGCTCGGATCCTGGCTCTGGCCCCAGCTGGCCGGGCTGACGGAGAGACCGGCGCCGGGCAACGGGCTGGGCGGGCCGTCGCTGGACTGGTTCGTCTTGCAGCTCCGCCTCGGCGCGGCGGGCATCGGCATGATCTCCGCCCTGATCTCGATCTACGGGTTGTGGGGGCTGTACGGCCTGTTCCGCGCCTGCGCGGAGGGGCGCTATTTCTCCGCCGACGCCGTGATCGGCTTCCGCCAGTTCGCCCTGGCCAGCCTGGTCAATGCGCTGTGGTCGCCGGTCCAGCACACGCTGATGGGCGTCTACCTCTCCGTCGCCAATCCGCATGTGCCCAATTCGCTGGAAATCTCCTTTTCCTCGCGGGACGTTCAGGCGATCGGGCTGGCGCTGCTCTTCTTCCTGGTGGCGCATATCCTGGCCGAGGGACGCCGCAAGCACGAGGAATTGGAGCTGATCCTGTGAGCGAAGAGGCCGAGGACAACCTGCCCGGCGAGATCGTCGTCCATCTCGACGTCTGGCTGGCGCGGCGCAAGGTCCGCTCGAAGGATCTGGCCGACCGGATCGGCGTTAGCGAACAGGCGCTTTCCATGATCAAGACGGGCAAGATCAAGGGCGTTCGCTTTTCCACCCTCATCGCCCTGTGCGATGCGCTGGACTGCCAGCCCGGCGACCTATTCGAGTTCCGGCGGAAGGAGTGAGAGGTCGCGCCAGAGCATGGGCTGCACGTCGCTGCGCGTGCCCGCCACCCGCTCGCTCACCATCCAGTGAGCCCGTTCGTGCAGGAGCGGGATGATGGCGGTTTCCTCGAACAGCCGGTCCTGGGCCTGCCGGTAGGCGAGGGCGCGTGCGGCCGGGTCGGTCTCGCGCCGGGCCCGGGCCATGGCGTCGGCGAAGGCGGGGTCTTCCCAGTTGAAATTGTCGGCGAAGCCGCCGGGTGCGAACGGGTCGAGCATGAAGAAGGGGTCGGATTTCAGGCCGCGGTTGAAGCTCGCCACCGCGATATCGAAATCGCCGGCATCGACCGCCTGGTAGAGATCGGTCGGATAGGTCACCAGGATATCCGCCTCCACGCCGATGCGCTGCCAGTCGTCGGCGATGGCCAGGGCGATGCGCTCGTTGTCGCCGGGTGTGGTGCGGATTTCCAGCGGCCGGTCGATGGCCGGCGTCGCTGTGCCTGAGCCCCCGGCGACCTGGGGATCGAGCGTCGGGATGACGTGGCGGGTCGGCTGGGCCGTGCCGGCGAAGAATTCGCGGGCGATGAACTCGCGGTCGATCGCCTGCGACAGTGTTGCGCGCACCTCCGCCGGGCCGAGCGGCGCGCGGGCGTGATTGACCTTGAGATAGCGCAGGATCGGGGCGTCGAAACTCCTGAAATGCGCGCCCAGCCGCTCGCGCAGGAAGCCGATCTGGTTGGCCGGCGGCCGGTCGGCGAGGTCGTAATCGCCGGCGCGAAACAGGCGCACCCGTGTTGCCGCGTCCTGTACCGCGTCCAGCCGGATGGCGGGTATCGCGACGCGTTCGGCGGCGTAGTAGGCCGGATTGCGTGTCATGGAGAGGTGCAGCTGGCTCTCCCCGCCCAGCGTGTAGGCGCCGGCGCTGACCATGTGTTCCGGCCGCACCCAGTCCAGCCCGACCCGTTCGATCACATGGCGCGGGAAAGGGTAGAATTCGCGCATCAGCGTGGGCAGGAGGCCGAGCGGATCGGTCAGGCGGAATTCCACGCTGCGATCGTTCAGCGCGCGCACGCCCAGGGCCTCGGGCCGCTGTTCGCGGGCCAGCACGGCGCGGGCGTTCTCGATGGCGAAAAAATCGCCCAGCCGGGCGAAGCTCTGGGAGGGATCGACCAGGCGTCGGACCGACCAGACGATGTCGTCCGCCGTCAGCGGATGCCCGTCGGACCAGGTCAGGCCGTCGCGCAGATGGAAGAACCAGCGTCGGCCCTCGTCGCGGAAGGACCAGCTTTCTGCCAGCCCCGGCGCGACCGACCCGTCCGGCGCATACTCGGTCAGCCCGGCATGGATCTGTTTGTAGGCCAGCGCGGCCGAGGCGAATTCCCCGCGCGCCGGGTCGAGACTGTCGGGCAGGGTCGTGGTGGCCACGCGCAAGAGCCCGTCCGGCGGTCCGGTGCGGTCGCACGCCGCCAGACCGGTGGCGGCCGAGGCGGCCAGGAGCGTCCTTCGGTTCAGCATTGCAACATGATGCCGTGATTTGCGGCGGAGGGAAGGTGGATCATTGACCGGGCGCGCGGCGTCGCCAGAACCGCGGGTCCCGGCCGCGTAAAATCGCGCGCATGATCCGCCGTCCCCGGCCCGGCCGGTTATTCACGTCTTCCAGCACCGAGCGGGAATTGGGGTCGAGTTCGAAGCTTGCAGGAATGCGGTTCGCCCACAGCCTGGCGTCCGCGTGCCGGCCCAGATTGGCGGCCAGCGTCATGCGCGAAATCGCGTCCTCGGCAAGGTCGTCCGCATCCAGGGCGAGCGTGCAGGGCCGGGCCGGCAATGTCTCCGGCAGGTCGCGGTACGCGCCGTCGCGCACGGCCTGATAGAGCTCGCAATCGGCGGCAAGAAAGGCCTCGAGCCGCGCGCGCGTCCGGGCGGGCAGGGCAAGATCCTCCGCCGTTTCGGACGTGTTGACCCGGTAGTCGCGCAACGCGTCGAGCGCTTTCAGCGCCGGGTAGCGTGCCAGCCGTGCGCCGTCCTCGCGGATGCCGTCCAGCGTGGCGAGAAAATCCATGGACAGGGTCTTCTTGCGGTCGCGAAAGACGAAAACCTGTTCGCGGATGCGGGCATAGCCGGGCGGGTCGTCGGCCAGCACGGCATCGACGAAGGCGGTGAAACGCGTCCCTTCCGGCATGGCCCGGCCACCATGGGCCCGCATGTCGGCGCGTGAACGGAATTTGTACCAGGAGCGAACCCAGTCGACCGGTTCGCGCACGACGCCGAAGCGGAACAGGCTGGCGGCATCCGGTCCGCCCCACCGGTGCAGCCGGTCGCGGGCCTGAGCATAGCTGAAATGCTTGCCGACTTCGGGACGGTAGAAGACCGCGTCCGCGACCGGGTAGAGCAGGTGGTGAAGCGTCGAGGACGCCACCTTCGTGTTGGAGATAAAGAGGAAGCCGCGCGACGGGCTGAATATCGTCATGGTATCCGGATCGGTCCGCGACCCCGCTCCTGTCTAGCCGTATCTGCGCGCCGGGCCGTCTATCCGGACGCGCCGTCTCAGGCCTCTGCCGCCGCCTTCAGCGCGCCGACGAAGCGGTCGAAGACGCCGAAACTGTCCTGCGGGCCGGGGCTGGCTTCCGGGTGGTGCTGGACGGCCCAGACGGGCTTGTCGGTCAGCTTGAAGCCGGAATTGGAGCCGTCGAACAGCGAGACATGGGTTTCCACGGCGTTGGCGGGCAGGGTCGAACCGTCCACGGCGAAACCGTGATTCATGGAGACGATTTCCACCTGGCCGGTCTCGGCATTCTTCACCGGGTGATTGGCGCCGTGATGGCCCTGGGGCATTTTCGCCGTCTTCGCGCCCAGAGCCAGGGCCAGCATCTGGTGGCCCAGGCAGATGCCCAGGGCCGGGATGCCGGCGTCCAGCACGGCCTTGATCGTCGGCAGGGCATACTTGCCGGTCTCCGCCGGATCGCCCGGACCGTTGGAGAAGACCACGCCATCCGGGTTCAGCGCCTTGATCTCGTCGAAGCTCGCCTTGCCGGGCAGCACGGCGACGCGCGCACCGGCACCCACGAGGAGGCGCAGGATGTTGGCTTTCACGCCATAATCGAGCACCACGACGCGCGGCCCGTCCTCGGGACCGTGGGCATAGCCTTCCCCGCGCGACCACTTGCCTTCGGCCCAGTCGCCGCCTTCGGTACGGGCGACATCGCCGGCCAGCTCTCGGCCTTCCATGCCGGGCGCGTCGGCCGCGGCCTTCTTGAGCGCGTCGATATCGATATTGCCGGCGGGGTCGTGGGCGATGGCGCACATCACCATGCCCTTTTCCCGGATGCGGCGGGTGAGGGCGCGCGTATCGACACCGGTCACCGAGACGATGCCGCGGGTTCGCAGCCATTCCTCGAAGCTGGTCTCCGCGCGCCAGTTGGCGGGCGGCGTGATCGCCGCGCGGCTGATCATGCCGACGGCGGCCTTGCGGGCCGGTTCGCTGGCGGCTTCCTCGTCTTCCGCATTGGCGCCGACGTTGCCGACATGGGGGAAGGTGAAGCAGACGACCTGTCCGGCATAGGACGGGTCGGCCAGGATCTCCTGGTGGCCGGTCATCGCCGTGTTGAAGCAGAGCTCGCCGATCGCGGTGCCGGTGGCGCCGGTGCCGTGGCCGAGAAAGACCTGCCCGTCCGCAAGGGCGATGGCGCCGGTTGCCTGGGAGTTGGACTGCGACATGGGGCTCTCCTGCCTTGCGGGGGACACGATCGGCGGCGGCGAAGAATCGCGCCGTGGCGACATCCGGATAAACGGCCGTTTCGCTAGTCCCTTCCCTCTGCGCGGTCAATCCCGCAGCGCCGGGATTGCCGCCTTTCGATCAATCTTTGTGACACCGGAGGCGCCGGGGGTTGATTATTGTGCGCCATGGGAATATTGACCCGGCCCTCGTTTCAGGGCCCGGAAGGGCTCGCATGAGCAGACAGTCAGGAACAGACCCGTATCGCTCGAAACACTGGCGCGTTGATTGAAAACGCGCAATGAAAGTTCTTCACACCGGAGATCTCGTGACGGGTTGCCAACCGGCACCCAGAATGGACCAGTTGCTCTCATGTCGCTTCGTGACCAGATTACCGATGACCTGAAATCCGCCATGAAGGCCGGGGACAAGACGCGCCTGTCGACGCTGCGTCTGATTTCCGCTGCGGTGAAGGACCGCGATATCGCGGCGCGCGCGGAAGACCGCTGCGCCGGCTGCGAGGACGCGGAAATCATGGCTCTCCTGCAAAAGCTCGCCAAGCAGCGCGATGAAAGCGCCGAGACCTACGAAAAGGCCGGCCGCCTCGATCTGGCCGAGGCCGAGCGTGCGGAAGCCGAGATCGTTCGCGAATTCCTGCCCAAGCCGATGGACAGCACGGAAATCGAGCAGGCCGCGGAAACCGTGGTCAGCGAGCTCGATGCCTCCGGCCTGAAGGATATGGGCCGGGTGATGGGCGAGCTGAAGACCCGCTATGCCGGCCGCATGGACTTCTCCCAGGCCGGCGCCAAGGTGAAGACCCTGCTCGCGGGCGCGGCCTGATTGAAGACGTGACGGCGCCCGCTTTAGGGCGCATCATGACCGGCTGAGAAACCGGACGGGCGAGGCTGGCACGTTTTCATGCGGCTGGGTGAGGATTTCATCGACGAGATCAAGGCGCGGGTCCGCCCTTCGGACCTGATCGGCCGCTCGGTCCAGCTGAAACGCCAGGGCCGCGAATTCGTCGGTCTCTCGCCGTTCAAGAAGGAGCGCACGCCCTCCTTCTTCGTCAATGACGACAAGCGCTTCTACCACTGTTTCGCCTCGGGCAAGCATGGCGACGTCTTCACCTGGCTGGAGGAGATGGAGGGGCTGTCCTTCATGGAGGCGGCCGAGCGCCTGGCCGGCGAGGCCGGGCTGCGCCTGCCGGAACCGGACCCGGAAGCCCAGGAAAAATCCGTTCACCGCAGATCCCTGGTGGAATGGATGGAGGCCGCCCAGGCCTTCTATCTGCGTGCCCTGCGCCAGCCGGACGGCGAGGCGGCGCGCGACTATCTCAAGGGGCGCGGCCTGACCGGTCAGGACTGCGTGCGCTTCGGCATCGGCTATGCCCCGGAAGGCCGGACGCGGCTGAAGGACGAGCTGGTGACGGCCGGCGCGCCGGTGGAGGACCTGATCGAGTGCGGCCTCCTGATCCAGCCGGACAATGGCTCGCCCTACGACCGGTTCCGCGATCGCATCATGTTCCCGATCCACGATCCGCGCGGCCGGCTCGTGGCCTTCGGCGGCCGGGCGCTGTCGAAAGAGGCGCGGGCGAAATACCTCAATTCGCCGGAGACTCCGATCTTCCACAAGGGCGCGGTGCTCTATCGTTATCCGGAAGCCCGCAAGGCGGCGTCAGATCCCAAGCAGGACCTTCGCGGCCTGATCGTGGCGGAGGGTTATCTCGACGTGATCGCCCTGGCGCGGGCCGGGCTGGAGCATGGCGTGGCGCCCCTGGGCACCGCCGTCACCGAGGACCAGATTCAGCTGCTCTGGCGCGCCGGCGGCGAGCCGGTGATGTGCCTGGATGGCGACAGCGCGGGCCGCGGCGCGGCCTTCAAGGCGGCCGACCGGGCCCTGCCGCTGCTGCAGCCGGGCAAGACACTGCGTTTCGCCTTCATGCCGGAAGGCAAGGATCCCGACGACCTCCTGCGCGAGGAGGGTGCCAACGCCCTGCGCGCGATCTTCACCGAGACGCGCTCGCTGGCCGATCTCCTCTGGGAGCGCGAGGTGAATGTGGAACCGCTGGACGATCCGGATCGCCGCGCGGGTTTCCGCCGCCGGATAAGGGGGCTTGTGTCCCAGATCGCCGATACCGATATACGTGAAGAATACCGGCGTGAATTCGATCAGCGCATGGAAAGGCTGTTCGGCAGCCGGCCGCGCAGCGGAGGTTTCCGCAAGAGCGGCGCCGGCCGCATGCCGCGCCTTGGCGCCACGCCCGGACTGAAACGTGCAGCACGTCCGGAACCCGGGGCTGCCGATGCCCGTTTGCTCTTGCTGGCGGCCATCGAATACCCGGATCTGGCCATGGACCAGGTGGAAACTCTGGCGCTTTTGCGACTCGGTTCGCTTGACAGTCTGCGCGACGCCGTTTTAGACGCCTGCTCTTCTGGGCAGTCTGTGCAAACCGACACGCTTAGGGCCAGATTGGCCGAAGCCGGGCATGCGGCGACTTTGAAGCGGTTGGACGGAGAGCGCGGCCCCATGCAGGCGGCACTGGGCGGAACGGAGGCGTCCCTTGGGTCACGAACGCAGGCTTGGACGCGCCTGGCAGCGGCCTATATGGAACGGAGCGAGGCACAGCGCCGGCGCGACGAGATACGCGCGCGGCTGAACGAAGAAATTGGCAGGGACGATTCCGAGAGTGTGCGGCGGCTGGTCGAGGCCTGGCGCCGGGAAACCTCGCGATCGGAGCCGTCCTGACACGGAACATAAATTCGAATTGCGCGCACTGGGCAGCGCGACAAGGGACGAATAGATGAGCAAAACGGCCGAAGCCAACGACGCATCGGAACCCCAGGACGGACCGCTTCTCGACCTGACGGATCAGTCGGTCAAGAACATGGTCAAGACCGCCAAGAAGCGCGGTTACGTCACCCATGACGAGCTGAATGCCGTCCTGCCGAGCGAGGAATTCTCGTCCGAGCAGATCGAGGACGTGCTCGCGCAATTGTCCGAGATGGGCATCAATGTCGTGGACAGCGAGACCGATGTCGACGACGACGCCGGCGACAACGCCAAGGCGTCGTCCGCCTCGAGCGATGACGACGAGGCCGAAGCCGACGATGAGGAGGAAAGCGACAGCCGTGCTGTCGCCGCCGCCAGCGGCAAGTCTGCCGTCGTGGGCCAGAATACCGGTTCCTCCGCCGACCGCACCGACGACCCGGTGCGCATGTATCTGCGCGAGATGGGCTCGGTGGAGCTCCTGTCCCGCGAGGGCGAGATCGCCATCGCCAAGCGCATCGAGGCCGGCCGCAACGCGATGATCCGCGGCCTGTGCGAGAGCCCGCTGACCTTCGAGGCCATCATGGTCTGGCGCGACGAGCTCCAGGAAGGCCAGGTCCTGCTGCGCGACATCATCGACCTGGATGCCACTTATGGCGGTCAGCAGGGTGAAGGCGAGGACGGCGAGGACGGCGAGGGCGGTGCCGAAGGCGCGGCTCCGGCTGCTGCACCGGCCGGTGCGCCCGAGACCGCCAAGGCCAAGCCGGCCGAGGGTGAGGACGAGGACGAGAAGTCCGCCAAGAAACCGTCCAAGGATGATGACGAGGACGGCGACGAGGAGACCGAGGGCTCTGGCGAGGACGATGACGAGGATGACGACGACGATGACGGCGCGTCCCTCTCCCTGTCCGCCATGGAAGCCGAGCTGCGCGACGGGGTCATGGAGATCCTCGACTCCATCGCCACGGACTTCGCGGCCTTCCGCAAGCTGCAGGACAAGCTGGTCGCCGCCCGCATCGAGGGCAAGGACCTGACCAAGCAGAGCCGGGAAAAGTACGAGGGGCTGCAGAACTCCATCGTCACCCAGCTCAACACGATGCACCTGAACAATGCGCGTATCGAGGCGCTGGTCGAACAGCTCTATGCGATCAACAAGGAACGCATGTCGCTGGAAGGCAAGCTCCTGCGCATGGCCGACGCCCATGGCGTTCCGCGCGCCCAGTTCATGGACAGCTATTTCGGCAACGAGCTCAATCCGGACTGGCCGGGTTCGATGAAGGGCACGTCCAAGGCGTGGGACCGTTTCATCGAGCGCGAGGCGACGGATGCCGGCAAGATCCGCGACGATCTGGCCGACCTGACCCAGCGCGCCGGCGTGCCGATCGAGGATCTGCGCCGCATCGTGCGCACGGTCCAGAAGGGCGAGCGCGAGGCCCGCGTGGCCAAGAAGGAGATGGTCGAGGCCAATCTGCGCCTGGTGATCTCCATCGCCAAGAAATACACCAATCGCGGCCTGCAATTCCTGGATCTCATCCAGGAGGGCAATATCGGCCTGATGAAGGCCGTCGACAAATTCGAGTATCGCCGCGGCTATAAATTCTCCACCTACGCTACCTGGTGGATCCGCCAGGCCATAACGCGTTCGATCGCCGATCAGGCGCGCACCATCCGTATCCCGGTGCACATGATCGAGACGATCAACAAGATCGTCCGCACCTCGCGCCAGATGCTGCACGAGATCGGCCGCGAGCCGACGCCGGAGGAACTGGCCGAAAAGCTCGCCATGCCGCTGGAAAAAGTGCGCAAGGTGATGAAGATTGCCAAGGAGCCGATCTCCCTGGAAACGCCGATCGGCGACGAGGAAGACAGCCATCTGGGCGATTTCATCGAGGACAAGAATGCCGTCCTGCCGATCGATGCGGCCATCCAGGCCAATCTGCGCGAAACCACGACCCGCGTGCTCGCCTCGCTCACCCCGCGCGAGGAGCGCGTGCTGCGCATGCGTTTCGGCATCGGCATGAATACCGACCACACGCTGGAAGAGGTTGGCCAGCAATTCTCGGTCACCCGCGAACGTATCCGCCAGATCGAGGCCAAGGCCCTGCGCAAGCTCAAACACCCGAGCCGGAGCCGCAAGCTCCGCAGCTTCCTGGACAACTGATCCGCCGCCATGCGGCGGATCATCCCGGACGTGTTCCGGGATCCCGGCAAGACACGCTCAAAAGCCGGCCTTCGGGCCGGCTTTTTCCTGGCCCATATTGTCGCCCCAATCACCGGCTGTGCTGCCGCCAGACATTGAGGGGATATCATGCTGAAATCATTCGCCGGTGCGATCGTTCTGGCAGGCTCCTGCCTGGCTGCGGCGATGGCCCAGCCCGTGCCACATCTCGAGACCGTCGACGCCGCCGTCGAGCCCTTGATGGAGGCCGGCCATTTTCCCGGCATGGCGGTCGCGGTGATGCGCGAGGGCGAGCCCGTGCATGTCGGCAGCTATGGCCTGGCATCGATCGAGCACGATGTGCCGGTAACGCCGGACACGGTCTTCGAACTGGCCTCGCTGACCAAGCATATGACGGCGCTCGCCGTGCTGACCCTTGCCGAAGAGGGCCGGCTCTCGCTGGACGCTCCCGTGAGCGACTACATCACCGATACGCCCGAGGCTTGGTCCGGTATCACGATGGACCGGCTGCTGAGCCATACCGCTGGTCTGGCCCATCGCTTCGAGGACAGGCCGAACGGCGAATTCCTGCTGAATTACACCACGGACGACATGCTCGCCTCGGCGATGGCGACGCATATGGCCGCCGCGCCGGGTGAGGACTGGAATTATTCCGACCAGGGCTATTTCCTGCTCGGCCTCGTCATCGAGGCCGTGACCGGCGAGGCCTATGGCGACTATCTGCAGGCGCAATACTTCGGCCCGCTGGGGATGGAGGCTACGCGCCTGCTCGACCAGTCCGCCATCGTGCCCCATCGCGCGGAAGGCTATGCCTGGAGCGCGGCGGACGGGCTCGCGCGCAATCGCCGGGTCTGGCAGTTCGGCCTGACCTCGCATTTCGGCGTGACGTCGTCCCTGAACGACATGATGGCCTGGGAGGCGGAATTGTCGGCTCCGGCGGTCGTCGATGAAGACGCGCTCGCCGCGACGTCCCAAATCCAGCGCCCCTTCGATACCGGCAAGACCTGCGAGAGCTGGGGCTATGCCCGCGGCTGGATGACCCATCACCGGGAGGGCCGCACGCTGGTCAGTCATGGCGGGTATTCAGGCACGGCCTATGTCCGCGATCTCACCACCGGCCTCTCGGTGATCGTCCTGGCCAACCGGGAGGACACGCCGGATGCGCTGTCGCCGATGGCGATCGCCTGGGCGGCGGCGCACGCAGTCGACACGGATATTCCGGCGGCCGGCCCGGCCTGCTGGGAATAGCGGTGCCCGGAGGCGGGGCGTTCCCGTGCCGGTCGGCCGCCTATTTGAAGCGGCCGCGCTGCTTGCCCTGGGGCCAAAGGGTCACAAGGGCGACCAGGATGACCAGCGCGACGAGCGAGATCAGCAGGGGTGGCAGGTAGATCGGGTCGCCGAGCGCGCGCGGTCCCTGGGTGGCGATCGGGGACTCGCTGTTCAGTTCGAACAGTCCGAAGAAGAGACCGGACAGAACGGTGAAGGCCGTCAGCGCAAACAGGATGCGCGAAATGATCCGGCTGCTACGGGAGTCCTTCTCGCGCAGATAGAGTTCGTATGTGGTGCTGATGTCGTCATAGATTTCGCGCAACCAGTCATGGCGCAGGCGCAGCCGGTATTGTTCGATCAGCGCTTCGCAGCGTTGCCGGACCAGCGCGAAGGGCGACTGGCTGCGGGTCAGGAACAGCCGGTTGATATTGGTGATCTGCAGGCGGCTTTTCAGAAGCTTGGGCGCGAAAGTTTTCTCGCGGCCGAGATCGGCGTCGATCAGGCGGATATCCAGCTGGCTCTGCTCCAGCAGGACAAGCCCGTATCCTGCGATGACGTAGAACAGGAAGAGCAGGGCATTGATGTCATACTCGTCTTCCCCCGTGTCGGGGATCCAGCATTCGACCGACGAAGCGGCAATCCCGCCGGCGGCGGGCATGACCCAGTCTTCCCCGAAAGTCTCCGCGGCGCGGGCCACATCGAGTTCGCCGGTCGAATAGTCGAGTTTGGGCGACAGGATCGCCAGCAAGTCGGCCTGGATCTCGGCGGAGGACAGAGGCGTGTCGCCCTGGCAGGTGAAGGCGACCTCATGCACGGCGTAGAAGTTGAAACGGTAGGGCACACGCTCATGTTCGGGCAGTTTGAAGACCCGGGTCCGGCGGATGTCGTACTGGCATGACGCCGAGGAGAAGTGTGTCTGGCCCGGCGCGGTCTTGCAGGCTTCACCCACGATCGTCGCAAAATTGCGCCGGAAGGCCGTGGTCATCATCCACAGATCGATGCATTCGGGTTCAAGGTCCAGGGACTGGAAATGCGTATCGGCCTCCGCCAGATTCGCACACACCAGGATATAGGCCGTTCCGGTCGCCACGCGCTGCCCCCCAATCGCTGCATGGAAGGATAGGGATTTACCCCGGCCACGCAAGACGATGCGGCCGGTCTGGACAAGTCCGCCGCGGCTCGCCAGTTTCGCACCATGCCCCTGCACCGCATCGCCATTCCCACCACCGGTCCCGGCCTCTACGAATTCACCCGCAGCGTGGACAGCTTCGTGCGCGAACTAAATCCGGCCGAAGGGCTTCTGACGGCTTATGTGCGGCACACTTCCTGCTCGCTCGTGATCCAGGAAAACGCCGACAGCGATGTGCAGCGCGACCTCAACGAGTTCTTCCGCCGGCTCGTGCCGGATGCCGACGATCCCACCATGTCCTGGTTGTGGCACACGACGGAAGGGCCCGACGACATGCCGGCCCATATCAAGGCGGCCCTGACCCAGACCTCGCTGGGCATCCCCGTCGAGGACGGGCGCCTGCTGCTAGGCACCTGGCAGGGCATCTACCTGTTCGAACACCGTCACCGCCCGCACCGGCGGGAGGTCGTGCTGCACCTGGGCGGTTAGGGGGCTTGTTCTTCCAGAGTGTCGGAAAGAGGATTGGGCGCAGTCGCTAGCTGTGCTCCTGCCCACCGCGCTCCCTCAGGGGTCAAGTGGCCTCCGTCGAAGCTGATAAGATCGCCGTCTGGCGTGAATAGGCCGCACTCGACCGGAGAGCCGCATAAAAGAGCGTTGGTGTCGAAAAAGGAAGACCCGGAAAGTGCCGCAAGCTGGCTATTTATTTCAACAATATCAGCCCGAACGGGATGTCGTAGCGAAAGCCTTTCGTGATGGGGCACCCCCGCTAGGTTCCTAATATCGACTTCCCCGAAATATTTACGCCCAACGACAATGACTTCGGCATCGGACACAGCCTGGATATTTTGGATGGTTTCTGCGATCCGCTCCGCCTGCCATAGCCGCCAATTGCTTGCGAGAATAACGACATCCGCTTCCCGAAGACGGTGAATAACTGTGTCATCGTCATATCGGGTTGCGCGCGCACAGCGATCAACATCGTCAGGTTCCACAAACGCGTCGACATCCTCATCCACAAAAACGTTACCGCAACGAGCAGAAATGATGTGGCTGGAATAGTTGTGGTTCGCCCAATATGGAGAATGGGCAAGCACGTTCAAAAGGTCTCCCGAGAAGCTGTCTCCCACAACGAATACATTTGGATGTGAATTCCCTGGAAATGGCCTCAGGTCCAAGGCACGCATACGCTCCCACACATAGTTTCCAGTATCTCGATTGTCGGCGGCAAGAAGTTGTCGATCCTCTCGCGGCACGCGAAACTCCATACCGCGCGTTTCAATGCCGAAAATGCCCAAGGCGGCAAAAAAAAGCGATGGAGCCAAAACAGGAAGGTATCTGGTTAGATGAAACTCAGACCGGTATTTTTTACGAAACGGATTTTCGACTAAAATGAATGTTAAATATGCTAAAACAATGCAAAAAACAATTAGAGCCAATCGAAAATAAAAAAACGAATCTTGCCCAAAAATAATGCGGAAGAAAGAAAAAATCGGCTGATGCCAAAGATATAAGCTATAACTTATGTGCCCTATAAATACAAATAATGGAATTGACAAAAATTTCTTTATGATATTATCTTCCTGTCCAGATGTAAAGTAGATTACCCCGCACGTGGCAATAATTGGAATAAATGAATTGAATCCGGGAAAAGACATTTCCGGCGTGTATATGGATATCGCTGCTATTATGGTTGCTAGTGAGATTATTGATCCAGATTGATTGATTTTCGCGGCGAATTTATTGGGAATAAATACGAGTGATCCGCCGGCGAGGAGTTCCCATGCCCGTGTCGCGGGGAGATAAAATCCTGCACTATGCGAAAAGGGTAGGTAATCTACAGCGATCACTGAAATTAGGAAGCTAATTGCAGTGAGTATTAGAAATAGATATTTAGTCGAATATTTAACTGTCCTAATATAAAAAAATAAAAATATCGGAAATAGGACATAGAATTGTTCTTCTACACCTAGGCTCCATGTGTGTATAAGCGGGAGTTCATCCGTTTCTGCAGAGAAATAGGAGGTTGCGTCTTTCCAAAAATAAAAATTTGACGCGAATAAAACCGTTGCAAGCAAGCTTTCCGAGAAACGTTCCTGTTCTATCGGTCGCATTATGAATATAGACGCGAAAAAACAGGTTGCCAGAACCGTGTACAAAGCCGGAAGTATTCTTCTAATTCGTCTCTTGTAAAAATTGATTATCGAAAATTTTCCCAAATTCAAATCAGATATTATTATTGATGTTATGAGGTATCCACTTATTACGAAGAATATGTCTACTCCGATAAACCCACCCGAGAACCATTCGAATTTGGCATGGCACAGAATAACAGAGGATACCGCGAGGGCGCGCAATCCATCAATCTCGACTCTGTATTTTATCGACATAATTCAGGCCACTGAATGAACACAGAACGGCGATTGATCTGGAAGGGGATCGGAATAGTAGCCCTCCACCTCAAACCGATAATGCCACCTTTAGATTGTAGTTCAATAGATCGGAAGAAAATGGGTGTGAGTTCCTTTTTCTGCCGCCCTTTCTGGGGAGGCATTACCCATTTTGCGCCAATAGCAGGCGCTCATAACTATCCACCAGCGCCATGTAGGGCGGCACATTCGTGTTCTGCAGGCCCGCGCCGGTGTCGACGGCCATCTTGATCTCGAAATGCAGGTGGATGGTGGTGGCGGTGCCGCCGAATTCGTTGGAGACCAGCCCGATGCGGTCGCCCTGGCTGACCGTGTCGCCGGCCTCGACGAGCAGCGTGTCCTTGTCCAGGTGGAGATAGGTGTAGCGCACGCCCTCATCGCTCATCAGGCGGACCGAATAGGAGCCGATCGAGGTGATGGTGCCGCTGGCGACGGCGACCGCCCAGTGGGTGTCGTCCTGGCAGGTGGCGGGGCGGATGTCCTGGCCCTGATGGCCCGTGCCTGCCGGGCACATCGGCGTGTTGTAGCCGCGCGTCTCGCAGAAATTGTCGCGCCAGGCATAGGCGTAGTTGTTCGCGTCGCACTGCCCGCCGCCTGGGCCGAGGAAGCCGCCATGGCCGTAGACCTGGCTGTTGGCATAGGCCTGGCCGGCCTCCATGGGGAAGCGCATCTCCGGCGCGTAGTTGATCTGCTCGGTCTGGCCGGTGCCGCTGTCGGGCACGAGATCGCCCGGCGGCATCCAGGTGAAGACAATGCCGGCGTCGTCGACGGGGTCGGGTGGCACTTCCGGATCCGCATCCGGTGCGGGCGGATCTTCCGGCTGGGGCAGTTCCTCGCCCGGGTCGGCCGGTTCCGGATCGCTGGGAACGGGGTCTTCGGGGGCGGGTGTCTCGTTCGGATCGGCCATCGGGTCCTCCGCTGCTGGGGGCAGGGGAAGACTAGCATCTTCGGGCCACCAGATCATGGCGGCGATGCCCGCCGTGGCGACGGCGGCGGCAAGGGTGAGTTCGGCGGCGCGCGACATTACTGGCCTCCCCCGGTGCCGCGCGATCCCGGCAGGATCTGCAGCGATTGCATGAGCTGTTCGCCATAGTCCGGCGCGGTGCAGCGCGGATCGTTCTCGCTGTCATCGCACTCGATCGTGATGGAATAGGCGGCGCCATAGCGGTTGAAGGAAACCTCGCGGCCGTACTCCGTACGCTCATTGCGATAGCCTTCCGGACCGCTGCCGCGCAGATAGCGCGCGCTGCGCGGATCGGTGGCGCGCGAATGGGCGAGCCGGGTGCAGAAGACCTCGATCGTCAGGCCTTCGCCCGTGACGGACAGCGTGTAGAAGTCGCCGCGCGGGAAGAGCAGCACGTTCGGCGTCTCGCTGAAACGCAGCGCATTGTAGGTGGGCACGAGGACCGGGACTTCCATATCGTCCAGATCGCCCGGTTCCAGATTGCGCGGGACGGGAAAGGTCTGGGCCTGACGCACGGCGGCGACCGACTGGACCCGCAGGCGGCGGGCGTTTTCCGCGCGTGCATCGGCACGCACCTCGTCCCATTCCACCGTGGCGGCCACGGGCTCCTGCGGCGTCGGCGTGCGGACGTCCCGCTGAGCCAGCGTGGCCTGACGCACGGGCTGGCTCTGCGCGGCGGCGGGCGTGAGCCCGGCCGAGACCAGCGCCAGCGCGGCGGCCGGCATCAACAGGTATGCCGGCATCAACGGGTATCGTGACATGACCATCCCCCTTGAACACCAGTATAGCGTGTTTTCATGGCTTTTATAAGATAGGCGCGAACGGGCCGGGTGCGCCCGCCCGGCGCCAGGCGCCGCATTCACGCCTTGGTAAAGCGAATCCGCGAAAGTCCCCGCCGTCACCTCGGGCGATACGGCGGTGCGGGGCGTTGAAATCCGCCGCCATTCACTCTATGTGCAACGCAACAACACCCGTGTAGTCAGGAGAGCGCGATGCGCCTCACCATGATGAAATGCAAGCTTCACCGTGCGGTCGTCACCCAGGCGGACCTGCACTATGAAGGCTCGATCTCGATCGACCGCGACTATCTCGATGCGGCCGGCATCCTGCCCTACGAGCAGGTCGACGTGCTCAACATCAATAATGGCGAGCGTTTCACCACCTATGCCATCGAGGCACCGCGCGGCAGCCGGACTTTCGGCATCAATGGCGCGGCAGCCCGTCTGGCCCAGCCGGGCGACCGCATCATCGTGGTGGCCTATGCCGAAATGGAAGCGGCCGAGGCAGAGCAGTACGATCCCACCGTGGTGCTGTTCGACGAGCACAACCAGGTCGTCACCAAGCCGCAGGCGGCCTGAATCCCGCCTTTCGGGCACAACTTTCCGGAACCGGTTTGAAGACTGCACGTTGTTCCTTCGTCGTTCCATGACGGAAGGAGAGCATCATGCGTGCGTCCGGTAACAGGAATATCTGGCTCTACGGCGTCCTGGCGGGTCTGCTGATCCTGTCGGCGGGCCTGGGCTATGCGCTCTGGCAGGAACAGCAGAGCGAGACCGTGACCTTCGAATTCGGCGGCGAACGGATCTCCGTGGAAGCCGAAGGTGGCTAGTATCGATACCGGGGCGGGCAGGCTCTGCCCGCCCCGAGCTATCGCATCTATTGTTCGATACAGAAATCCGCATTCACCGTGGCCGACAGGCTGAGCTGGCCGGAGGCGACCGGCGTGGAGGCGCTGTCCTCGGCAAAGCTCGCGCGCATCATCACCGGTTGCGGCGAACCCGTGCGCGCCTCGCCCATGCGGCGGATGCCGCAAAGCTCGAAACCGGCCGCATCCGCGAACAGCTCGGCCCGGGCCAGCAGGTTGGCGATCGCCTGGCGGCGCGCCTCGTCCATGGCCGCATCGGTATTGTCCGATCCGAAGGTGACGCTGTTGATGTTGTTGGCGCCCGAGGCGACCATGGCATCGATCACCCGGCCGGTGCGGCTGGTATCGCTGACCTTGGCCGTCACGGTGTTGCGGGCCTCGTATCCGATGATGTTCAGCTCGATCTGGCCCGGTTCGCGGCGGTCGGAATAGACCGGCGAGACGGACAGCTGCGAGGTCTGCATGTCCTCCTCGGCCACGCCGGCTTCGCGCAGGGCCTCGAAGACGGCCGTCATGGACTGGGAATTGGCGCGCATGGCGGCCTGGGCCGTATCGGCCCGGCTGACCACGCCGGCGCTGACCCGGGCGAATTCCGGTGCAACCTCGACCTCGGCAGTCGCCGACAGGGAAAGGGTAGGCTCGCTTTCGCCGGTCTGGGCGAGGGCGGGTGCCGCCAGGCAGGCGGTCAGGGCGGTCGTTGCGATCAGGGCGCGAAACATGCGTGTCCTCCTTTTGGAATTCGTGATGCGGTCAATCTATCATTCCGGCGGCTGAGCGTGAGGTGAATGGCGCAGGCTCAGTTCCGCCATCTCCATTGCAACGTCTTAATGCGAGAAATGTTGCGGCAACTCCAAAGGGTATCATTTCGCTACCGCGTGTGATTGGATAATGGTTCCGAATTGCTACAAGGATCCGTCCGATGGTCGCGCATCTCCCATTCCCGCCCGAACGCCGCCAGGCACTGATCGTCCTCATGGGGCTGGTCATCGCCGTGCTGGCGCTTGTCCTGCTCGTGGACCGCTTCGGTCCGGGAGGACAAACCGGACCGGCGCCCGACTTCGTCGCCCGCAACGCGTTGGCGGCGAACACGCTGGAGAAGGATTTTTCCTCCCTCGCGCGGGACGCCTATCTGATGGCGGTCGCGCCCTCGCCGGAGCGGATCGACGCGGTACGGCTCAACATGGACGAGTTCGAAGCGGCGCTGGCCGAAGCGGAGGCGGTCGGTGGCAGCGGCGCCTATGGCGGCGAGCTGATGCGTCTGCGCGAAAGCTGGCCGCAATTGCGGGCTCTGATCGAGCCGCGCCTGACCGATATCGCCACGCTTCGGGACAGCGAGCGGCGAGCCTTCGTCAATGCGCTCGCCCGTTTCGACGACAGCATGGATGCCACGATCGAGACCTACCGCAACGGTGCGCGTGCCGATCTGGAAGCAGCCTGGAGCGCGCCGGAGACCGAGGCCCGCCAGCCCTGACCGGTGCGCCCGCATCTTGGCGAGCCCGGTACAACCCGGTATCGAGAAGGCACGCTTTAACAGCGGGCCTGTAGCTCAATTGGTTAGAGCCGGCGGCTCATAACCGCTTGGTTGGGGGTTCGAGTCCCTCCGGGCCCACCATTTCCTGGATCTCACGGCAGTCCGCTTCGCGGACGCCTCCGATGGGGCGGCCTGACCGGCCGGCGCGCGGTCGCGCTTGCGATCCTTTGGGGGCGATCCGGCGCCTTGAGCTCCACCACGTCTTCGATCTCGCACCCGTTCGGGTGCCGGTCTCTCAAGGGTGCTCGCCTGCCTCCATGTCGATGGCTTCCAGGAGGCGGCTGTAGAAGCGGCGGCCGACGGGGATTTCCTCGCCGGTGTCGAGAGTGACGTGGTGGT
>Ga0207716_100159_pt1 | contig 52595 bp, 51 predicted proteins | sample TtaePargueraPR_FD_187739 | JGI IMG/M metagenome (GOLD analysis project Ga0207716, IMG submission 187739) | Aerobic enrichment media microbial communities from Bioluminiscent Bay, La Parguera, Puerto Rico - Tt and P2 (5) (SPAdes) | ecosystem: Environmental > Aquatic > Marine > Unclassified ... | reverse complement strand
GGATCCGCCTGCCAGCGCCGCGCCGAAGAACATGGCCGCATAGCCCACATATTGCGGATTGCGGGTGATCCGGTAGATGCCGCTCTCGATGAGCCGGTCCTCCAGCAGCCCGTAGACGCGTTCCTGATTGCCATAGGCCAGACGCCCCGCCGCGATCACGCCCGCACCGGCGGCGAAGATCGCGCCCCCGGCGATCAGGCTTGCCCCGCTCACCGGCCAGAGCGATCCCCGGTCCGCCACCGCAAGCGCCGCCGTCGCCAGGGCGTGGCCGTGCATGACAAGACCGGACCAGGCGGCCGTGGTCCGGCTCCAGCGGCCCCGCCGTGCAAACTCCCGCCGGGCCTGCATCATGAAGGGAATGGCGATCACCGCATTGGCAAGAATATAGACGCAAAGCGCTTTGGATATCAGGGACATGGGACAGGCTCCTTACGGCCGGATCAGCAATGATCGGCGAGCCTAATCCCTCTAGTCTCTATAGCTTCAAGCCTCGTCCGTCAGATCGAACACGTCTTCCACCGGCACACCGAAATAACGCGCGATCTTGAGCGCGATAACGGTGGAGGGCACGAAACGCCCGACCTCGACGGTGGAGATCGTCTTGCGCGACACGTCGATCGCGGCGGCCAGATCGGACTGGCTCATGCCGCGCTCGGCGCGCAGTACACGGATCCGGTTGGTCAGCGGTCCGCTCACCCCTCGCCCTCCCCGCCATCGCGGCCGAGCAGAAGGAAGCTGACGGCGAAGACCAGAAGCGCGACGGCCAGGACAAGGTCGATCACGCTTTCCGCGGTCATGCGCGAGAGCACCAGCCGGTCGAGGGTCGACAGCAGCACCATGAACATCACGCTCGCCGCAAAGGCCGACAGGCCGGCCCGCTTGAGCGCGGCACCCATGAAACTGTCCGACTTCCAAGGGTTCAGGATCACACCGGAAAACCGCGTCTTGAACCAGATCGTCAGCGGCAGATAGACGGCGAGCACGAGAATGCCGCAAACCATGCGGATCGTATCCAGCGTCATCGCGACGGCCGGTGCGGAAAAACTCTGCACCACGCTGGCGCCATAGATCAGCGCCCCCAGCCCCACGGCCATACCGGTCAGTTCGGCCAGCCGGTCGGTCACTTCCGCTCTCGTCCCGGGTCTGAAATAGGACATGCACGCCTCCTCGGATTGATACCCTGAGGTAACATTTGATACCTATAGGTGTCAAATCGAGAGGCTTGGGTATCACATCGATGTGATCGCCCAGGGCCGCCATCCTTTTCCATAAAGGGGAAGGATGGCGTTGACGACGCATGGGCCCCGTTTCGCCAAAGGCGGCTCAGCGCCCAGAAGCCTCGCCGATCGCGTCCAGCCTCTCATCCGCCTCCCGGGCGAAATCCACGATGGCGGCCGAGGCGTCCTGGAAGAAGTCCAGCGTCATGTTCTCGTAGGTGTCGGTGGGCTGGTGGTAGTGCGGGTGGAAGTCGACGCCGAGATAGATGAAGGGGATGCCGGCGCGGTGGAAGGCACCGCTGTCGGTCAGCAGCGTCCAGTCTCCGCCGGGCACTTCGGTCGGCTCGTCATACCCCATCGGCATGGAGACGTCGGCGCGCGCCGCGACCGTTTCGACCAGCGGAACGAGGAAGGGGTAGTGATAGGTGCCCACGGCCCAGAGGATGCGCTCGTCCGACATCGCCACCATGTCCAGATTGAGATTGAAGGCGATGTCGTCCTGCGGCACGGGCGGGTCGGCGACGAAGGCGCGCGCACCCTGCAGCCCTTTCTCCTCGGCATCGACGATGGCGAAGATGACGTCATGCTCCGGCGGATCGGCGACGAAGTCCGAGGCAATGGCCAGCGCGGCTGCCACGCCGGAGGCATTGTCGTCGGCGCCGTTCCAGATCTCTCCGCCATCCATGCCTTCATGATCGTAGTGGGCGGAGACCACCATGATGCGGTTGCTGTCGGACGTGCCCTCGATGCGGGCCAGGATGTTCACGCCGGTGATGTCCTTGTCCGGGTCCTCGCGGGTCTGGAAGGTGAAGGCGTGTTCGTAGCTTTCGCCCACGGGGGCCGCGCCGATCGCCTCAAGCCGCTCCACGATATAGGCTCGGGCCCGCGCCCCGCCGGGCGAGCCGGCCTCGCGGCCTTCCATCTCGTCGGCGGCCAGGATGCGCAGATCCTCCAGCAATTGCTCGCGATCGAGGGCGGGCGCGTCCTGGGACCAGGCCCCGGCAGCGAAAACGGACACCGAGACGGCGGCAGACAGGATAACGGAACGCATGAGACTCCCCCGGATATGATCAGTCCGGGTAAGACTGCCACGGCACGAGCCGGGAACACACTGAAATTTCGGTCAGTATCGCGGCGTCACTGGAACCAGCCGCGCGGCGGGTCGGCCGCCGGTTCGGCCTCGATCTCCGGCCAGTTCGCATCGGCCTGCGTGATGAAGCCCGCGATGTCGCGCTCCCAGCGCCGCTGGATGCCGGCATCGTAGTTCAGATAGAGCCGGCCATCGACGATGCGGTAGGCCTGCGGGTCGGTGCGGGCCTTGTAGCCGCGCGCCGCCGCCCAGGCGCAATGCCCGTCATAGGCCGGCGCATAGCGCTGCGGGTCCTCCAGGAATGCGTCGCGATGCGCCTCGCTGGCGAAGAGCCAGGTCACGCCATTGTACGACGCCGCGATGTCCGGATCGCCCGGCACGGGCTCGGCTCCGGTGTGATAGCTCACCACATCGTAACCGCCGACGGCGCGCCCCTCCCGGTCGGCATATTGATCGCCGGCGAAGGCGACGCCGCAGAGCACGAAGAAGACCAGCGCCAGATTGGCGGCCCCCAGGGACAAGCGAAGCACGGTTTTGGCAGTCAGCAGCAGGCTCATGGTCTTTCCCCTCGCGGCGGCGACGACTAGCTTGCCTGTGGTATGCGCCGGGCCCGCGCCTGGCAAAAGGCAAATCGCCACACATCGTTTCACGGATCCGTCACCGCCCGGAGAGCCATCATGCCCATGCCCGCCGAGGACATCGCCGCCCTGATCAAGGCCGGAATTCCCGACGCCGAAGTCGAGCTCGTGGATCTCGCCGGCGACAACGACCACTGGAAGGCCGTGGTCGTTTCCGAGCAGTTCCGCGGCAAGCTGCGCGTCGCCCAGCACCAGATGGTCTATGCCGCGCTGGGCGAGAAAATGGGCGGCGAACTGCACGCCCTGGCGCTGGAAACCCGCGTGCCCGCGGGCTGATGACGGCGTGATCGAGGATCCCGCCTTCTCCCGGCTCGGCTTCGGCGTGACCGGACCGCATGCCGGCTGGGCCATGCCGCGCCATGAAACGCGCGCCCTCATCCGCCGGGCCGTGGGCCTGGGCATCACCTTTTTCGACACAGGTCCCGCCTATGGCCGGGGCGAGGCGGAGCGCCGGCTCGGCGACGGGCTGAAGGCGATCCCGCGCGACAAGGTGTTTGTTGCCACCAAGGCCGGTATCGGTCCGGGCGGCCGGCGGGACTTTTCAGCCGGCGCCGTGGAAATGTCGCTGAAGGCCTCGCTGGACCGCCTGGGCACGGGCCGGATCGACCTTCTCCTGCTGCACGGGCCGGCGCCGGAAGAGATCACGGACAAGCTCGTGCGCCATCTCAACGCCTTCAGGGAACGCGGCATGGTGCGCCATCTCGGCGTCTGCGGGCGCGGGCCGGAACTGGACGCGGCGATCGATGCGGGTGCCTTCGATGCCATCATGGCACCGGTCAATGCCGGGATTTCGGAGACAGAAACCGCCCGCCTGCAACGCGCCCGCGACGCCGGCCTCAGCGTGATCGGGATCGAGGTGATGGCCGGAGCCCGCCGCTCCGGCTTTCCCCGCTCGCGCAGCGATCTGTGGTACCGGGCGCGCCGCCTCAAGCAGCAGCTGACCGGACAGCGTCCCGCCGATCCGGGCACCTCGCCGCAGCACGGCCTGACATGGGCGCTCGAAAACGCGCCGGCCGATGCGCTAGTGTGCCTGACGACCCGCCACGCCAACCTGGCCGAGAATGCCCGGCTGGCGGCCCTTGAAGCCCAAGCGCCCGCTTCCTAGCTGAACGGGCAGAACCAACAGGGAGTTCGCCATGGCCACCGCCCAGGACACCATCAAGTCCACCATCGAGAACAATGACGTCGTCCTGTTCATGAAGGGCACGCCGGTGTTTCCGCAATGCGGCTTCTCCTCGGTCGTGGCGCGTGTGCTGGATCATCTCCAGGTCGATTTCGAGAGCGTCAACGTGCTCGAGGACGACGCGATCCGCCAGGGCATCAAGGACTTCTCCAACTGGCCGACCATTCCCCAGCTCTATGTGAAGGGCGAATTCGTCGGCGGGTGCGACATCGTCAAGGAGATGTTCGAGACCGGCGAACTCCAGGCGCACCTGCGCGAAAAGGGCCTGATCGAACCGGCCTGACCGGATACGGGCAGCCCTGCCCGCGCAAATGGCGATCCCCGCGCTCTGCGCCGATTCCGGGAACACACCCTTGGCCTGCCCCGTTAGGCGTGGGACACCCGTGCCCTGGAAGGAGACAGGATGGGCCGACTCATCGCGATTTCGAACCGTACGGCCGCCGACCCGAAGGCACGCGCCGGCGGTCTGGCCGTGGCGGTCTGGGAATCCCTCAAGGCTACCGGCGGAAGCTGGTTCGGCTGGAGCGGCAATCTGGTCGACGAGGCGCCCCGCGGCACGAATGTGCTGCGCGATGACGGGGTCGAGTTCGTCCTCACCGATCTCACCCATGACGAGCACGAGGACTATTACCTCAACTATGCCAACCGGGTGATCTGGCCGGTCTTCCACTACCGGCTCGACCTGGCCGCCTTCAACAGCGAGGCCTTCAAGGTCTATTCCGCCGTCAACCAGCGCATCGCCGACCTCGTGGTCGACCGCCTGGTCGCCAGCGATACGGTCTGGGTGCACGACTACCACTTCCTGCTGATGGGCGACGCGCTGCGCCATGCCGGCTGGGAGGGACCCACCGGCTTCTTCCTGCACATCCCCTTCCCGCCGCCGGAAATGTTCCGCGCCATTCCCGAGCACCACTGGATCGCCCGCGCCCTGTGCGCCTATGACGTGATCGGCTTCCAGTCCTCGCGCGACCGCTCCAACTTCGTGCGCTACCTCGTCGACGATTGCGGCGGCTCGGAGCTCGATGACGACCGCGTCGAGGTGTTCGGCACGACGACGCGCGTGGCGGCCTATCCGATCGGGATCGATCCCCAGGGCTTCGCCGAGGCTGCCCACTCGCCGGAGGCCGACCGGGCCGCGGAACGTATCGGCCGCTTTCTCGGCGACCGCCATCTGGTGATCGGCGTCGACCGGATGGATTATTCCAAGGGCCTGCCCCAGCGCTTCGAGGCGGTGGGACAGTTCTTCGACGACCACCCGGAAATGGACGGCATGGTCTCGGTCACCCAGATCGCCCCGCCCTCGCGCTCGAAGGTGGAGGAATACCAGGAATTGCGCCTGGAACTCGACCAGCTGGCCGGGAAGATCAATGGCGATCACGGCGATCTGGACTGGATCCCGCTGCGCTATCTGGCACGCTCCTACGGCCGCGAGGAGCTGGCCGGCCTGTTCCGCATCGCCCGGGTGGGGCTTGTCACGCCGCTGCGCGACGGCATGAATCTGGTCGCCAAGGAATTCATCATCGCCCAGGACGAAAGCGATCCGGGCGTACTGGTCCTGTCGGAATTTGCCGGCGCGGCCGAACAGCTCAAGGATGCCCTCATCGTCAACCCGCACGACAAGTACAAGGTCGCCGAAGCCATCCACCAGGCCCTCACCATGTCGCTGGAAGAACGCCGCGAGCGCTGGCGCAAGTTGCGCGACGTGGTGGTGGAGCAGGACATCGGCTGGTGGCGCGAACGCTTCCTGAAAGACCTCCAACCCGTCTCCTGATCACCCAACCCGCTTGCCGATCATGACCGAACCGACCCCGAGCGAAATCGCAGCGCCCTCGCCCGATATCTCCGGCGGCATCGCCCTGGACATTCGCAGCCGGGCGCTTTTCCTCGATTTCGACGGCACGCTGACCGCCCTGCAGGACAATCCCGATCGCGTCACCCTGCCCGAAGGCGGCGCGGCGGTCCTCGGACAGCTTTCCCGGGCCATGGGCGGCGCGCTGGCCATCGTAAGCGGGCGCGACATCCGCGATCTCGACCGGCGCATTCCCGGCGACCTCTGGCGCGTGGGCGGTCACGGCGCCGATGTCTGCGCCCCCGGCCAGCAGCCCTGCGCCTATGCCCGGTCCGTCCCCGACCCGCTCTATCATGCCGTCTTCCAGTGCGTGGATGCCGTCGAAGGCGCCTGGCTGGAAAGCAAGGGTCCTGTCCTCGCCGTGCATTTCCGCAAGGCACCGGATGCGGGCGACCGTCTCGGCGGCGAATTGTCCACCATCCTGGCCGACCATCCCGGCTATTCCCTGCAACGCGGCAAGATGATCGTGGAGATCAAGCCGCACGGCACCACCAAGGCCCGCGCCGTCGCCCGTCTGATGGCCCTGCCGCCCTTTACCGGCCGCAAGCCGGTCATGGTCGGCGACGACGCCACGGACGAGGACGGCATGCGCGAGGCGCTCGATCGTGGCGGTTCGGCCGTGAAGGTCGGCGCGGGCGACACGCTGGCGCCGCACCGCCTCGCGGACCCGGACGCGGTCTGGGCCTGGCTGGAGACACTCATTCCATGACTTCGCTTGAACTGGGCATTATCGGGAACGGCACGGTGGCCGGGCTGGTCGACGAGAGCGGCGACTGCACCTGGCTGTGCCTGCCGCGGCTGGACGGCGAACCCGTCTTCAACGCGCTGGTCGGCGGTTCCGGTGCCTTCCGCGTCGAGCTGACCGGCCAGGTCGCCGCGCGCCAGCGCTATGTGCGCAACACGGCCGTGCTGGAAACCGAGCTGGAAGCCGAGGACGGCTCCGTCGTGCGGATCACCGATTTCGCGCCGCGCTTCATGGATCGCGGCCGCATGTTCCGTCCCGCCTCCACGGTGCGCCAGATCACGCCGGTGAAAGGCATGCCGCGGATCTCGGTGTCGCTGAGCGCATCGCGCGACAAGGGCGCCTCGGACATGCCGATGAAGCGCGGCGTCTCCCATGTGAGCTTCATCGACGACCAGGCCGGCTTCCGCATCACCACGGACGCCCCCCTCTCCTACATCATGGACGAGCGCGAATTCGTGCTCGACCAGGAGATCGCCTTCATCCTCGGGCCCGACGAGAGCCTGTCCGACGCCGTCGGCGCGCTGACCAAGGACTGGCTGGAGCGCACCTGTTCGCACTGGCAGGACTGGTCGCGCCGCCTGGCCACGCCGCCGGAATGGCAGGAGGCGGTGATCCGCGCGGCGATCACGCTGAAACTCTGCGTCTACGAGGAAACCGGCGGCATCGTGGCGGCGCTGACCACCAGCATTCCCGAACATGCCGACAGCGAACGCAACTGGGACTATCGCTATTGCTGGCTGCGCGACGCCTATTTCACGGTCACCGCGCTCAACCGCCTGTCCGCCATGGGCACGCTGGAAGGCTATATGGCCTTCCTGCGCAACACGGTCGCCCACACCCAGGGCGGACACATCCAGCCGGTTTTCGGCATCGCGCTGGAAGAGGATCTCACCGAGACGATCGCCGACGCCCTGCCCGGCTATCGCGGCATGGGGCCTGTGCGCTTCGGCAACCAGGCCGCCGAGCACATCCAGCACGACGTCTACGGCCACGTCATCCTGGGCGCCTCCCAGGCGTTTTTCGACGAGCGGCTGCAATCGAAGGCCGGACGACTGGAATTCGAGCATTTCGAAGTCGTCGGCGAGCGCGCCTATGCGGTCTACAACACGCCGGATGCCGGCATCTGGGAGTATCGCGGCCGGGCCCACGTCCACACCTCCTCGGCGATCATGTGCTGGGCGGCCTGCGACCGGCTCGCCCGCATCGCCGGCACGCTGGAACTGGAGGAGCGCGCCGACTACTGGACGGTGCGCGCCAACGAGATCCGCGAAGTGGTGCTGCGCGAGGCCTGGAACGAGGAACGCCAGGCCTTCACCGGCGCCTTCGGCGGCGACGCGCTGGACGCCTCGGTCCTGCTGATGGCGGAGATCGGCTTCATCCTGCCGAACGATCCGCGCTTCATCGCCACGGTGGACCGGGTCGACGAGGAATTGCGCGACGGCTATCACGTCTACCGCTACCGGGAGGCCGACGATTTCGGCAAGCCGAAGACGGCGTTCACCGCCTGCACCTTCTGGCATATCGACGCGCTGGCGCGGACCGGGCGGCTGGAAGAGGCGCGGGCCATGTTCGAGGACGTGCTGGCCCACCGCACACGGCTGGGCCTGCTGTCCGAGGATATCGACACGCACAATGGGGAGCTGTGGGGCAATTTCCCCCAAACCTATTCCATGGTCGGGATCATCAATGCCGCCGCGCGGCTGAGCCTGAGCTGGGATGCCGTGGTCTGAAGACGCGGGTGTCTAGCGCGTGCTGGTCGTGCGCGACGGGGCCAGGCTGTCGGACCGGCGTCCGCCCAGCGGGTTGAGCACCACGACCTCGCCATGTTCGGGCACGCCCAGCTCGTCCAGCGCAAAGGCCAGCTGTACGCCCCAGGGCATGTCCTCGCCGCAGCGGTCCGGCTCGGCGCGCGACAGGCTGACGGCATAGATATCGCCCTGATAGCTGCCGACATCGACCACGAAATCCGAGCGGGCCGTACAGCCCTGGCTGCCGGCCTGGACGACCAGAATGTCGTCCTCGATCACGCGCCAGTGGATCACGGGCTCCAGTTCGCGGTCGGTTCCCGGTGCCGGAGCGGCCGGTCCCGGCGTGCGCATGTCGGAAAAGCGGATGCTGGGCAGGGACGGCATGGCGGGCATCGGGGGCAGTGACGGCAGGAATGCGGAACGTCCCTCATCGCCCGCATTCCCGGTGGTCGAACACGCCGACACCAGTACCGCCACGCCTGCGAAAACACCCCAAACTGTCTTCACCCTGTGCCCCCGACCGTGTTGCCCAACACGAAGTCCGTCCGGTCAGCCTCAATCCCCCAGCGACCGTGACGGAGATCACATGAAACGGGATAGGGAGAGGGAATCAAGTCCTTGCTCGTGAGAGGGGAAGCGGTTTTTTCGAGGTTGCGCGCTCGCGGTGCAGGCCTGCACGCCTTTCGGGCAATGCCCCGGCCTGGCTGAGACACACACACCGGCTTGCGCATCCCGCCATTCGGTTTTTGCCGCCACTCGAATAGTATCGGCTTTTTCGGCCCTTACGGGCCACTCCGCACATCGACATTCCCTGCGCCGGAGGCTGCATGCTGCAAGTCCTGCTCCTGATCAGTGCCACCATCGCCCTGAGCATCATGCTGATCCCGCTGTCCTCGCGGTTTCGCGCCCCGATCCTCCTGGTCTTCCTTCTTGTCGGCATGGCTCTGGGAGAGGACGGCCCGGGCGGGATCCATTTCGAGGACTTCGCACTGACCTATTCGGCCGGTTCGGTCTGCCTGGCCCTCATCCTCCTGTCCGGCGGGCTGGATACGCAATTCCGGGACGTCAAGGCGGCGGCCCTGCCGGCCGGCCTGCTGGCCGGTCCCGGTGTCGTGCTGACGGCGGTCCTGGTCGGCCTGGCCTACAGCCTGCTCCTCCAGGCCCCGCTGGCCGAAGGCCTGCTGTTCGGCGCCGTGGTGAGTTCGACCGATGCCGCCGCAACCTTCATGTCGCTGCGCCATGGCGGCATCCGCCTGCCGCAGCGCCCGCGCCAGACCCTTCTGGTGGAATCCGGCATCAACGACCCGGTCGCCATCTTCCTCACTGTCAGCCTGGTTGAGATCGTCGACGCCGGGGACGGGCTGTCCCTCATCGCCCTGCTCGACACATTGCCCCTGCTGGCCACCCAGCTGGGTCTGGGCGCACTGCTCGGCCTGAGCGGCGGCTGGCTGGCATCCAGGCTGCTGGGCTGGCTGCGCCTGCCGGCCGGCCTGTCATCACCCTTCCTGCTGGCCACCGGGCTGGCGCTGTTCTCGGGCACGGGGCTTGCCGGCGGGTCGGGTTTCCTCGCCATCTATCTCTTCGGCCTGGTAGTCGCCAATCACGGCACCGCTCCGCCGCGTCGGGCCATTCACTTTCACGAAGGCCTGTCCTGGATTGCCCAGATATGCCTCTTCGTCCTGCTTGGCCTCCTGGTCACGCCCAGCGAACTGGGCGCGGTGGCGATCAGCGGGCTGATCATGGCCGCGGCCCTCATCCTGCTCGCCCGTCCGCTGGCGGTTTTCGCCTGCCTGCTGCCGACCCGCATCCCCTGGCGCGAACAGGCCTATGTCGGCTGGATGGGCATGCGCGGCTCGGTGCCGATTTTCCTGGCCATCTTCCCCGTCGTCAGTCCGGGACCGATCACACCGGTCTTCTTCAACCTGGTGTTCGTGATCGTGGTGATCTCGCTGCTGGTGCACGGGCTGACAGCGGGGCTCTCGGCCCGCTGGCTCGGCCTCGACGAGGACGGTCGCGAGGCTCCGCCCCCCACCGGAGATCCGCCCGGCTGAGCCAGGCCCTGCGGCGCCACGCAACCGCCCACGAAAAAGGCCGCCCCGGATGTCCGGAGCGGCCTTTTCGCGGATCGGTTTTCGTCCTCTTACGAGGAGTAGAATTCGATGACCAGGTTCGGTTCCATCTGGACCGGGTACGGCACTTCGGAGAATTCCGGCATGCGCACGAAGGTGGCCTTCATCGCCTTGGGATCCAGGTCGATATAGTCCGGGATGTCGCGCTCGGCGCTCTCCAGGGCTTCCAGCACCAGGGCCATGGACCGCGACTTCTCGCGAACCTCGACCACATCGCCCGGCTTCACGCGGAAGGAGGGGATGTTGGTGCGCACGCCGTTCACCAGGACATGGCCGTGGTTCACGAACTGGCGCGCGGCGAAGACGGTCGGCACGAACTTGGCGCGATAGACGATCGCGTCCAGACGGCTTTCCAGCAGGCCGACCAGGTTTTCCGTCGTGGCGCCCTTGCGGCGGGCAGCCTCGTCATAGGTGCGGCGGAACTGCTTCTCGGTGATGTTGCCGTAATAGCCCTTCAGCTTCTGCTTGGCGCGCAGCTGGAGGCCGAAATCGGACAGCTTGCCCTTGCGGCGCTGGCCGTGCTGGCCGGGGCCGTAGGAGCGGGCATTGACCGGAGACTTCGGACGGCCCCACAGGTTTTCACCCATGCGGCGGTCAATCTTGTATTTCTGCGAATGACGCTTCGACATGTTCTCTCTATTCGATGCGGCCCGGCATGCCCTCCCTCAAAGCATGCGATCAAAACGGCGGTCCACGCATCGTCCCGTTAGGTGAAACGATCCGGGGTCGGGCCCCGGCGAGGGAAGCGGGGGTTTTACCTGTCAGGACAGGGAAGTCAATGGGGCCGCTGCCACGGCGGGACACCGCCGCCGGACAATGGCGCAGGGATCGGCGATCGCTCACGGCCACCGGCTTCAAACCGTGCGACACTGCCGGCGCCATCACCTCGCGGTGGCAAGCGGTGACGGTGCGTTCGAATACGCCGCGACCTGGGACGCGGAGAGCTGGTCGTGAACGGATGGCTCCGGTCTTTCGCCAGACACGGACTTCACGGGAATCCTCGTGCCGTCATCGCTGGCCCCCATCGCGTCATACAAGGCGCCGATGCGATCGGGCTCCGCGACCAGGTCCTCATAGTCGAACGGAACGGGCTCACGGCACCCGGCCTCACGCAAACGCGCCAGGACACGCAAGGCCGAGACTCGCTGCATGTCAAAATCGGCCAGGCACAAATCGGTCGTGAGCCTGTCGAATGCATCGTCCGGCAGGCCCCGGCCGATACGGAAGCGGATTTCACTGTCCAGCCGGGCGACCAGGTCCCGGCGCCACAGGAAGACAATCTCGTACGCCTCCCGGGCCAGCGTATCGATCACGGTATCGATGTCGTAGGGAATGCTGCGAACGACCGACGGGTGGTGCACGAAATCGGCATCGAGCTGGGACAGCAGCAGCTTGAAACCGACAGCCTCGCCCGGCATGTCGTCGGTATGGGCAGCCAGAAAGCCGGCAGGGTCGGCATTGCGCTGCTCGACATCCAGCTGCGCGCGCACGTCCCGGGGTGTATTGACCGATCGCGTACGCACGGCGTTCTGTCCGAACAGCTCACCATGGCAATCGATCCTGGTGTGCTGGTCGAGCGTTCTGCAAAGCACCGTGCTGCCGGATCGCGCCGTGCTGACAATGACAAACTTCGACACGTTGACCTCGCTGGACTGATCGAACGCGCTGGCCGCAAGGCAGAAACGCCCCGCCGATCAGCTTGCCCCTCGCATATAGCCTCGCCATCCCGCGAGCAAACCCTGCACGTTCCGTCACTTGCACAGGCCGCAGCCGGCCGGATGGGTGACCAGGCGGGCTGATATGTACACTTGCGGACGGACGGCAGGAACCGAAGGCGGGGGCACTAGTCCGCCGCCAGTGTCTCCATCAAGTCGAAGGCGAAGTCCGGCGCTTCGAAAGCCTTGGCATTCCCCTGCACGGCCAGCGAGATGCCGGTGCGGCTGTCATAGATGGCCGCGGAGCGGTAGCCGCCGAAATCCCCGCCATGAGACATCCGGTAACTGCCATCGTCGCGAATGCGCACATACATGCCCAGGCCGTAACCGCGCCGGCCGATCTCGTCGAACGGATTGAGACCGGCCCGCATGATCGCGCCTTCAGCGGCAAACTGGCCGCCATCGCCCAGAGCGCGATAGAGCGTGGCCAGATCGCCCGGCGTGGTGACCCAGCCGCCGCCTGTCCATTCATGATCGAGATTGTCTTGCAGACGACCGTCGCGGGCCGTGGCGCGGCGGCCGAACAGGCCGTCGCGGTGTCCGGCGGCGAGATTGTCGAAACGGCGACCCCGTAGGGGCTCGGTCCGGTCCATGCCCAGCGGCTCGATCACATCGCGTCGCGCCAGGTCGTAGAAGTCTTCGCCGGTGGCAGCCTCGATGATCATGCCGACGAGGATGTAGTCGGTGTCGGAATAGGAGAAGTGTGCGCCGGGCTCTCCCTCGGCCGCATCGCCGGCCACGAACCCGACCAACTCGTCCGGTGTGTAGCCCCGCGCCCCGCGCGTCAGGCCGGACAGGAAGAAATTCACGTCTTCCAGATAGTCCGGCACGCCGGCCGAATGCTGGAGCAGCATGCGCAGGGTGAGATCATCCGCATTCGCCAGCCGCGGCCACCAGGGCCGGTCCGACAGCCAGGTGGAGACAGGCGCGTCCAGATCGAGCGTGCCGGCCTCGGCCAGCCGGACCGCGATGAGCGCCGTGACGGTCTTGCCGACACTGCCGGAGAGAAAACGTGTCCGGCTGTCGACGGGGACGCCCCCGCGCGGGTCTGCCAGCCCGGCTTGGACGTCGATGCTCCGGCCATCGGCCAACAGCACGGTCGCCGCCAATCCCGGTACGGCATCGGCGTCGATGGCGGCCTGCACGGCCTCATGGAGCCGATCCTCCAGGGCGCCGGACGGCTGAGCCTGGGCGGGCAGGGCCAGGAAGAAGAAAAGAAATATCGGTATCAGACGCATAAGCTCGACTAGTCCTCGCGCACCACGCGTGCCTTGCCGCGGCCGAGAGTGAGCGCCTTGATCGCGCCGCGGAAGGTGCGCACTTCCTGCTCGGTCCAGCGGCCGCGGATGAAGGCGTTGCGCAAATTCTGCGTCATCAGCGGCGTCTTGGACGGCGGATGGAAGAAGCCGGCGCGGTCGAGCTCGTATTCGAAATGCTCGAACATGCGCTCCAGGTCCTCGCGGCTGGCAATGTCGGAGACCGGTTCGAACTCCGGCGGCGCGGCCTCTTCGGCCTTCCATTCATAGGCGATCACGGAAACCGCCTGGGCCAGGTTGAGCGACGAGAAACTCCGATCGACCGGCAGGGTGATGATGGCGTCCGCCATCGTGACGGCCTCGTTGGGCAGGCCGGACTTCTCGCCGCCGAACATGACCCCGACGCGCTCGCCCGCCGCGATGGCGGCCCGCATCTCCGCGACCGCTTCGCGGGCGGTCAGCACCGGTTTTTCCATGCCGCGCGGCCGGGCCGTGGTGGCATAGATGCGGGTGAGATCGTGGGTCGCGTCGGACAGGCGGTATTCCACCCGCGCATTGTCGAGCACCGGCGAGCCCGCCGACATGGTCACCGCCTTGTCGTTCGGCCAGCCGTCCCGCGGATCGATGACGACCAGGTCCGGCAGTCCGAAATTCCCCATCACGCGCGCGGCGGCGCCGATATTCTCGCCCAGCTGGGGCGTGTGCAGGATGAAGGCGGGCGTGTCGGTCATGGCGTCTGGGAAAGTCCGGTCAGTTGTCCTTGCGCATCGAATTCGGCCGTGAGCCCCGCCATGTCCATGGCTTCTTGCAGTGCCGCGGCGGGATCCTCGACCCCGTCCACGACGATGCGGCGCAGGAGATTTGTCAGTCCGGCCGGCGCATCCAGTCCGCGCATGGCGGCGAAGAAGAGATCGCTGCCGACCGGTTCGTCCATCTCCACCGCCACCGACTGCATGGCATGCCAGATCGCATAGAGATCGCCGCCGGGCGTTCCGGCCTCGGCGATCAGGCTGACCAGCGAGCCGCAATCATAATAGGCGCCGAAGGCTCCGCGCGCACCGGCGCCGCGAAGCGGGCCGGTTTCCAGCACGGGCAGGCATCCGGCCCAGGCCTGGGCGTAGGCGGCATCGAGATAGGCCGGCCCGCCGCCCATCTCCGCAATGATCGCGTTCGCCATGGCGCTGGCACCGCCCTCGTGGATCCAGCTGTCGGCCGTCTCGCCATGGCGGGCCGGAGACACATTCTGGAACTGGTGGGCCACCTCGTGGGCGAAGAACCAGTTGAGATAATTGCGCAGATCGGGCGAGGCCTCGCGCATCGCCTCGCCGGAACTATCCAGCATGATCACCGAACCGGCCACACCGCCCTTGTTGGAAAAGCCCGGATGGCCGTAACCGCCGAAGGCGAAGTACAGCACGGCCTTGTCCTCGAGCGGCCGGTCCCAGCGGGACTCGTAGGTCTCGAAGATCGCTTCCATGTCGTTTTCCACCGAGGCGAGAACCCAGTCCGGCAGACCGCGATCGATCACGCCGACATAGGACCGTCCCGCCACGATCTCGCCCTCGCCGAGATAGACGAAGGCCCCGCCGCCCGTCGTGGTGTGTTCGACCTCGCCTTCGCGCACCTCGCCATCGAACACGATGCGGCTGCCGGAACGGACACGCACGCCCAGCACAGGCTGCTCGCCCTGCCAGCGATCGAGCCGTCCCTCCAGCGCGGCGGCGGCCTCTGCGTCGGCAACCGGCAGCAGCTCGAACTGTCCGGTGAACAGGGCCAGCCCGCCATCGGAGAAATCGACGAAGGGGCTGTAGTCGCCCTCCGGGCTGACAAAACGGGGTTCCGCCACCAGGGAAACGCGATCGCGCGGCGTATCGAAGGCGAGGACATCCAGCCCGTTGAGCCGCTCCAGGCGCACCCTGTCCGATTGCGGCGCCCAGGCACCGATACGATGATCGCCGCCGGACCGGCTGAACACCATCGCCGAGTGCGGTTCTTCGAAGACATAGTCGACGTCGAAGCGTCCGTCGTCGCGCGCGGTCACCGTTGCCGTCACACCGGTCCCAGCGATCAGGCCCGCTTCGACGGTTTCGACCTGCCGGCTCTCCGGCCCGCTGCACGCGGCCGCCGCCATCGCCAGCGCCGCGATCGCACACTGTCTGAATGTCTTCATGCCCTTGTCCCCTACTCTGCCGCGCCTGCGGCGCACGAAGCGTTTAGCGGATTTGCGGCCGCGGGCGGAAGTTAAAGGGCAGACAGCTTCGCTTTTTCAGGCCGGGCCTTCCTTGACACAAAGACCGATGCTAGAGAGCGCGCAAATTTCCTTGCGCGCCGCCCCGGCGCGTCTTCCGTACGTCCGAAAAGAAAGCAGAACACCCATGGCGAAGATCAAAGTCGATACACCGGTCGTCGAGCTCGACGGCGACGAGATGACCCGGATCATCTGGCAGATGATCAAGGACAAGCTGATCCTGCCCTATCTCGACATTGATCTGAAATACTACGACCTCTCGGTCACCAAGCGCGACGAGACGGACGACCAGATCACCGTCGACGCGGCTAACGCCATCAAGGAATACGGCGTCGGCGTGAAATGCGCCACGATCACGCCGGACGAGGCCCGGGTCGAGGAATTCGGCCTGAAGAAGATGTGGCGCTCGCCGAACGGCACGATCCGCAACATTCTCGGCGGTGTCGTCTTCCGCGAACCCATCGTGATTTCCAACGTGCCGCGCCTGGTGCCGGGCTGGCAGCAACCGATGGTGATCGGCCGCCACGCCTTCGGCGACCAGTATCGCGCCACCGACTTCAAGGTTCCCGGCAAGGGCCGCCTGACCATGACCTACACGCCGGAAGACGGTGGCGATCCGGTCGAGTACGAAGTCTTCAACTTCCCGGGTCCGGGCGTGGCCATGGGCATGTACAATCTGGACGACTCGATCCGCGATTTCGCGCGGGCCTCGTTCAACTACGGCCTGCAGCGCGGCTGGCCGGTCTATCTCTCCACCAAGAACACGATCCTCAAGGCCTATGACGGCCGCTTCAAGGACCTGTTCCAGGAAGTCTTCGACGCCGAGTTCAAGGACGCCTTCCAGTCCAAGGGCATCTCCTACGAACACCGCCTGATCGACGACATGGTCGCCGCGGCGATGAAATGGTCCGGCGGTTTCGTGTGGGCCTGCAAGAACTATGACGGCGACGTCCAGTCCGACACCGTCGCCCAGGGCTTCGGCTCGCTCGGCCTGATGACCTCCGTGCTGATGTCTCCGGACGGCCAGACGGTGGAAGCCGAGGCCGCCCACGGCACGGTGACCCGCCATTACCGCCAGCACCAGCGCGGCGAGCAGACCTCGACCAACTCCATCGCCTCCATCTTCGCCTGGACGCAGGGCCTGAGCCATCGCGGCCGCATGGACAACAACGAGGACCTGCAGGACTTCGCCAAGACGCTGGAAGACACGATCATCAAGACCGTCGAGGCCGGCTACATGACCAAGGACCTGGCGCTCCTGGTCGGCGAACAGCAGGGCTGGCTGTCCACGGAAGGCTTCCTCGACAAGGTCGACGAGAACTTCCAGAAGGCGATGGCCGGCCGGGGCTGATCCCGCCGTCAACGCGCACAAATCAGGGCGGGGCCGCAAGGCTCCGCCCTTTTTCGTGCCGGATCGTCCCCGAGAGCCCGTCTTTTCGTGCCCGGCCCTTGACGGCCGCGCCCCGTGCCGACAGGACTGGAGGCGCGAGGGAATGAGATGACGAACGATCTGACGGGCGTCTGGTTCGGCGAATACGCCTATCCGGTCGGCGAGGCCCCGGTGGCCTTCATTGCCAATATCGACGAGCGCGACGGCGTGATCGCCGGGCGCGTCGACGAGCCGAACACTTTCGCCATGCCCGACGCCAACCGTCTCTTCGCCCATCTGTCCGGCATCCGGGACAACGGTTTGGTCGCCCTGACCAAGACCTATGACGGCACTGGCGGCGCGACGCATGCGGTGTCCTACACCGGCGAGATCAATCCCGCCGGCGACACGATCGAGGGCATATGGCGCACACGCGGCTGGTCGGGCCGCTTTTCCATGACGCGTCCGGACCTGTCCGGCGACCTCGCCCGGGAGACGGCCGACGCGCTGGAAACCTGACCTACCGTCTTGATTTTGTCCGTGTAAAGCCGATACTCGACCGGTCGCCCCGCGACACCAGCCGGCACGCACGGTCAGAGGGCAAGCTGTGGATTTCCAGATCGAATTCGAGCCTGACAAGGGACTGTGCGTCTACCGTATCGCCGGAAACGTCACCCCCCAGGAATTGCTGGGCGTGTTTGCCGCCGCGCGCGAACGGCCCGAGTGGTCTGACGAATACGACTTCCTGACCGTGCTCGATCACGTTTCGCTGAGCGATATCAGGGCCGAAGCCATCACCTGGATGATGACGACGATGGAAGAGAACGACCATGCAAGGCCATCGCACAAGCGCCGCGCCGCGATCGTCTGCAACGATCCCTTCTCCAAGGCCACGCTGACCTATTGGGAACTCGCCAGCCGCGACCGGCTCACGACGGACGAGCGCATCTTCCAGCACGAGAGCCAGGCCCGCGCCTGGCTCGGCACACCGCACGATCTGCAGGATACGGCCGGATAGCGACCCGCCCGGGCGTTTGCAGGCTGCCGGAGGCGCCTCCCACGGCAATGGGTGCTGTCGGCACGATTGTAACAAGAAGCCCGCGAGCGAATTGCCCAAGTTTCACTGGCAGGACTGCCGCTATGGCTTAGGCTGCATGCCCAGCACAATAGCGGAGATTGCCATGTTGCCCCGTCTCGCCGCCCGCGCGCTGGCCCTCATCATCCTTGCCGGTCTCTCCGCGGAGCCGGCCGCCGCCCAGCACGCCGCTGCCGGCCTGATGCAACGTGAATGGGTGGACGCGTCACGCCCCGACCTCCTGGATGACGCCGGCAGCGGGCGCCCGGTCCGCGCCACCATCTGGTATCCGGTCGCCCCACAGGCGGGGGCGGAAATCGATACGATCGAGATCGCCGCGACAACGCCGGATGGCACACTGTTCCGCTTCGGCCAGGCGGCACCCGGCCAGAGCCCGGCGCCGGGCGACCACCCGCTGATCGCGCTGTCCCATGGCAATGGCGGATCGGCAATGCAGATGATGTGGCTGGGTCAACGCCTCGCCGAAGCGGGCCATGTCGTCGTGGCGGCCAACCATCACGGCAATACCGCGGTCGAGGACCGCCAGGACCTGCGCGCCTTCGCAGCACCGTGGGAGCGGTCGATCGACATTCAGTTCATGATCGACGCCATGCTGTCCGACCCGGTCTTCGGTCCCCTGATCGATGCCGGCCGCATCGGTGTGGGCGGCTTCTCCGCGGGCGGTTTCTCGGCCCTTGCGGCCGCCGGAGCCACGCCCGACTTCGACGCCCTGGAAGCCTTCTGCGACAGCCCGCAGCGGGATGCGACCTGCGACCCTCAGCTGGAAAACCCAGACCTCAGCGGCCGCCGGGACGAACTCGAGGGCGACTCGGTATACCAGGCCTCCCTGGCCAGGCTGGACGCGCTTGAAGGCGATCCCCGCATCGGCGCGGTCTTTATCCTCGCGCCGGCGCCCGCCCAGGCCTTCACGCCGGACGGAACAGCCGGGTTCGACACGCCGCTGGGCATTCTGGCCGGTAATGCCGACGCGGTCGCGCCGGCCTCCACGAACGCCGCGTGGGTCGCACAGCTTGTGCCGGCCGCCCAGTATCGGCTGATCGAGGGCGGCGTGGGCCACTATGCCTTTCTCGCACCATGCGGCGCAGCCGGGATGCAGACCTTGCCCGATTTCTGCGAGGACGCCCCCGGTGTCGACCGCACCGCCATCCACGAACAGGCCGCACAGGAAGCCATCGCCTTTTTCGACAGGGAGCTGGGGGAGGCGGACTAGCGACCCGGTTCAGGCCTCGCCGGCGCGTTTCAGCGTGACGAAGGTCTCCGCCTCGATGCGCCAGGCCAGGCCGTCATGGCGCCATTTCGCGAAATAGCGGCCGGAGTAGCGGACGGTCAGGCCCTCGGCCGACCAGGCGCCGCGCCAGCGGCCGGTCTCGGCGGCCAGTGCGCCGTCCTCGGCCACTTCGATGCGGGCCGGTGCGCGCACATAGGTCACGTCCGGCATATTGGCGAAGATGGACTGCCAGGCCTCCAGCTGGGCGTCGCGGCCGGCGATCAGCTGGGCGTCGTCGCCCGGCACGAGGGTGACATCCTCGCCCAGCACGTCGGCGATTTCGCCGAGCGCGCGCAGTTCCAGCGCCTGATTGAACGCCTCACGGCGGGCCAGCACGTCGCGGGCCGCCGCCTTGTCGCCGGTCAGCTGGACGTCGCGCGCGGCCGCTGGCTTGCCCTTGCGGGCCATCAGCCGGCCAGGGCTTCGCGGATGGCGTCGAGCCCCTGGGCAGCCTTCGACCCGTCCGGACCGCCGGCCTGGGCGAAGTCGGGACGGCCGCCGCCGCCCTTGCCGCCCACGGCACCGGAACCGGCGCGCACGAGCTCGACGGCGCTGAACTTGTCCTTCAGATCGTCGGTCACGCCGACGGCGAGCGCCGCCTTGCCGTCATTGACGCCGATGAAGGCCGCCACGCCGGAGCCCATCGAGGCCTTGGCTTCGTCGATCAGGCCGCGCAGATCCTTGCCGCCCACGCCCTCGACCACGCGACCGATGAACTTGGTGCCGCCGACATCTTCCGGACCGGCCGGCGCGGAACCGCCCCCGCCGCCCATGGCGAGCTGTTTCTTGGCCTCGGCGAGCTGACGCTCCAGCTTCTTGCGCTCCTCCATCAGCGAGGTCACGCGGGCCGGCAGGTCGGCCGGGGTGACTTTCAGCGCATCGGCCGCGGCGCGGCCATAGCCGATCTGCTCCTCGACATAGCGGCGCGCCGCCTCGCCGGTCACCGCCTCGATCCGGCGAACGCCGGAGGAGACGGCGCTTTCCGAAACGATCTTGAACAGGGCGATATCGCCGGTGCGGTCGACATGGGTGCCGCCGCACAGCTCGACCGAATAGGGCGTGTCAGCATCGGCCAGGGCGCGGCCCATGGTGAGCACGCGTACGCTGTCGCCGTATTTCTCGCCGAACAGGGCCAGCGCGCCAGCCTCAATGGCCGCGTCCGGGCTCATCTCGCGGGTCGACACGGCGACGTTCTGGCGGATCACCGCGTTGACCTGGGCCTCGATCGCCGCGATTTCCTCGGCGCTGACCGCCTTGTTGTGGCTGAAGTCGAAGCGCAGCCGTTCCGGGCCCACATAAGACCCTTTCTGGGTGACGTGCGGACCGAGCACATCGCGCAGGGCGGCGTGCACCAGGTGGGTGGCCGAGTGGTTGGCCTTGGTCGACAGACGGCGGGGCGCATCGACCGACAGGGTCGCACCGTCGCCCGGCGCCACGCTGCCCTTTTCCATCACGCCGATATGGGCGTGCAGGTCGCCGGCGCGCTTCTGCGTGTCCTCGACGCGGAAAACGGCACCGTTCCCGAACAGGATGACGCCGGTATCGCCGCACTGGCCGCCGCTTTCGCCGTAGAAGGGCGTGCGGTCGAACACCAGCTCGCCGGACTGGCCGTCGCCCAGCGTGTCCGCCTCGGCGCCGCCGGCGACGATGGCCTGCAGCTGGCCTTCGCCCTCGGTGCTGTCATAGCCGAGAAACGCGCTGGCCCCCGCCTTGTCGCGGACCGCAAACCAGACGGCATCGGGCGCGACATCGCCGGAGGAGAACTTGCTGGCGCGCGCATCGGCGCGCTGCTTGTCCATCGCCTTGTCGAAACCGGCCTCGTCGACGGTCATGCCCTTGGCGCGCAACGCATCCTGGGTGAGGTCGAGCGGGAAGCCGTAGGTGTCGTAGAGCTTGAAGGCGGTCTCGCCGGACAAGGCCTCGCCCTCGGCCAGGCCTTCGGTCGCCTCTTCCAGCAGGGCCAGGCCACGGCCGAGCGTGCGCTGGAAGCGCTCCTCCTCGACCTTCAGCGTGTCCTCCAGCAGGGCCTGGGCCCGGCCGAGCTCGGGATAGGCATCGCCCATCTCGGCCTTGAGCGCCGGCACGAGCTTCCACATCACCGGCTCGCTGGCGCCCAGCAGGTGGGCGTGGCGCATGGCGCGGCGCATGATGCGGCGCAGGACATAGCCGCGGCCCTCATTCGACGGCGACACACCGTCCGCCATCATGAAACAGGTGGAGCGCAGATGGTCGGCGATGACCCGGTGGCTGGCCAGGGCGTCGCCCTCGGCTTTCACGCCGAGCACGTCCTCGCCGGCGCGGATCAGGTTCTCGAACAGGTCGACTTCATAGTTGTTGTGCTTGCCCTGCAGGATGGCCGCGATGCGTTCCAGACCCATGCCGGTATCGATGGAGGGTTTGGGCAGGTCGATCCGGGTGTCCTTGTCGATCTGCTCGAACTGCATGAAGACGAGATTCCAGATCTCGATGAACCGGTCGCCATCCTCTTCAGGCGTGCCCGGCGGGCCGCCGGGGATGTCCGGGCCGTGATCGAAGAAAATCTCCGAACACGGGCCGCACGGGCCGGTATCGCCCATGGACCAGAAATTGTCCGAGGTGGAAATGCCGATGATCTTCTCGTCCGGCAGGCCGGCGATCTTGCGCCAGAGGGCGCGCGCCTCGTCGTCCTCGGAGAAGACGGTGACCAGGAGCTTGTCGGCGGGCAGGCCGAATTCCTTCGTCACCAGCTGCCAGGCATGGACGATCGCCTGTTCCTTGAAATAGTCGCCGAAGGAAAAATTCCCCAGCATTTCAAAGAAGGTGTGGTGGCGCGCCGTATAGCCGACATTGTCCAGATCGTTGTGCTTGCCGCCGGCGCGCACGCATTTCTGCGACGAGGTGGCACGCGGATGGGCGCGCTTTTCCTTGCCGGTGAACGCGTTCTTGAACGGCACCATGCCGGCGTTCACGAACAGCAGGGTCGGATCGTCCTGCGGCACCAGCGGAGCCGACTGCACCACTTCGTGATCATTGCCGGCGAAGTAGTCGAGAAAGGTGGCACGTATGTCGCGCAGGCTGGCCATGGATTTCGGTCCGTTGTCTTGCGGGTGTCTTGCGGGCGCGAGCCGGCGGCCGACGCCGCAAACCCGCAGGATTGTCACGATATCATATAGAAACGGGTGCCCGGCCTAGCCAAGCACCCGTTCACAATCAAGCTGCGATTACCGGGCAGGTGTGACACGCCCGCCCTTTCACGCCCCATCGACGGCGCCGCTACGGGGACACGTACCGAAGGTACATGTCCCTTTGCGGTCAGCCCGCGGCGGCCTCGTCTTCCTCGGCATCCGGGCCGGTGAGCATCTCGTCGGCGATCAGGCCCGCATTGGCGCGCACCTTCTTCTCGATCTCCGCGGAGATGTCCGCATTGTCGAGCAGGAACTGGCGGGCATTCTCGCGCCCCTGTCCGATCCGCTCGGAATTGTAGGAATACCAGGAGCCGGACTTCTCGATCACATCGCCCTTCACGCCCAGATCGAGCAATTCGCCCATCTTGGAGATGCCCTCGCCGTAGAGGATGTCGAACTCGACCTCCCGGAAGGGTGGAGCGACCTTGTTCTTCACCACCTTCACCCGGGTCTGGTTGCCGATCACCTCGTCGCGATTCTTGATCGCGCCGATGCGGCGGATGTCCAGGCGGACGGAGGAGTAGAATTTCAGCGCATTGCCGCCGGTCGTGGTTTCCGGAGAGCCGAACATCACGCCGATCTTCATGCGGATCTGGTTGATGAAGATGACCAGGCAGTTGGACTTGGAGATGGAGCCGGTCAGCTTGCGCAGCGCCTGGCTCATCAGGCGGGCCTGCAGGCCCGGCAGGCTGTCGCCCATCTCGCCTTCCAGCTCGGCGCGCGGGGTGAGCGCGGCGACCGAGTCGATCACCAGCACGTCGATCGCGCCGGAGCGCACCAGCGTGTCGGCAATCTCGAGTGCCTGTTCGCCGGCATCGGGCTGGGAGACCAGGAGTTCGCCGACATCCACGCCCAGCTTGCCGGCATAGACCGGATCGAGTGCGTGTTCGGCATCGACGAAGGCGGCGGTGCCGCCGGCCTTTTGGGCCTCGGCCACCGTGTGCAGGGCCAGCGTCGTCTTGCCGGAACTTTCCGGACCGTAGATCTCGACGATGCGGCCCTTCGGCAGACCGCCGATACCCAGGGCGATATCCAGCCCCAGCGAGCCGGTGGAGATCGAGTCGATTTCCACATTCGGACGCTGGCCGAGCTTCATCACGGAGCCCTTGCCGAACGCCTTGTCGATCTGGCTCAACGCGGCCTCGATGGCCTTCTGCTTGTCGGAGTTCTTGTCGTCCTTCACGAGTCGAATCGCGCCCTTGCTCATAGCCTTCATCCCTTATTTCACGCCCCCGGGGTGCGGGCAACCGATCACTGGCGTACCAGTTTTGTTCCGGGAACACAAGCGGAACATTTATGGTTAACAAAACGGAACAAAACCGCGCCGCGACAACCCGCGGCATTGCCTCGGCGCGGTTTCGCCCTATTATGCAGGCACATGGGACGATTGATGCACTGCCTTTCAAGGGCCGCGATCGCCGTCGCGGCCGGACTGTTTCTGTCTCACTGCGGGCCCGACCCCGAGGGCCTCGGGGACGCCTCGCTGGACGACATCCGCGCACGCGGCGAGCTGGTCGTCCTGACGCTGGAAGGCCCGACCAGTTACGAAAGCCCGGCCGGCGAACCGGCCGGCTACGAAGTCGAGCTGGCACGGGCCTTCGCCGCTTCCCTTGAAGTGGACGCACGTTTCGAGACGCGGCGCGACATCGACGGCCTTCTGGCCGCCCTGGAACGCGGCGAGGGCCATATCGCCGCCGCCAATCTCACCATCACGCCGGCGCGCCGCGAACGGGTGACTTTCGGACCCGCCTACAAGTCGGTGACCGAACAGGTGATCTGCCGCCGCGGCGGACGCGAGCCGACATCACTGGCCGCCCTGCCCGGCACCTCGATCCGCGTGCTGGCCGGGTCGAGCTATGAGGAGACGCTGGAAGCGCTGGCCGCCGACCATCCGGACATCGAATGGACCGCCCGGACCGCAGGCTCGGCCATGCCCCTGCTGGAAGGCGTGGACCGGGGCAATTTCGACTGCACGGTCTCCGACTCCCACCTCGCCGATTTCGCCCGGCGGCGGCATCCGGAACTCGACGTCGCCATGAACCTCACCGAGGAACGCCCCCTCGCCTGGGCCCACACCGGCACGATCGAGGGCCTGTCGGACGCGCTGTCGACCTGGTTCGCGGACGTCCACGAAAGCGGCTTTCTGGCGGATCTGGACGAACGCTGGTTCGGCCGGTTCGGCGAGTTCGACTATGTCGACGTGGCGCGCTTCGTGCGCCGGGTACAGAGCCGCCTGCCACAATACCGCAACAGTTTCGAACGGGCCGCCGCTCAAGTGCCCTTCGACTGGGAATTGCTGGCCGCGCAGGCCTACCAGGAATCGCACTGGGATCCGGACGCGGTCAGCGCCACGGGCGTGCGCGGCCTGATGATGTTGACCCTGTCGACGGCGGAACGCGTCGGCATCGAGGACCGCACCGACCCGCAACAAAGCATCGAGGGCGGCACGGCCTATCTGGGCGAGCTCTACGAACGCGTGCCGGACAGCGTGACCGGCGAGGACCGGATCTGGTTCGCCCTGGCGGCCTACAATGTCGGCATGGGCCACATGTACGATGCGAGGCGTCTGGCCGAGCGGCTCGGCCGGGACAAGGATTCCTGGGACGATCTGGCCCGCACCCTGCCCCTGCTCTCCGACCCGCAGCACTACGAGACGCTGCGCTACGGCTATGCGCGCGGCCACGAACCGGTGCGCTATGTCGAGAAGGTGCGCGAGTATCGCGCCCTTCTCGAAGCCCAGAACATCTAGACAGGCGCTAGTCCGCCGCCGGCGCCTCGGGCACGTCCGGCAGATAGTCCAGCGGGTCCACCAGGGTCAGCAGGGGCGATTGCTCGACCAGATGACGCAGGATGGCGGCATGGCCCTGGCCGATGACCAGCAGCACGCGCTCGTCTTCACGGCCTTCCAGCTCGTAAAGCAGGTTCTGCAGGATCAGGATGTTGCGCGTGTACCAATTGCCCACCGTATGCGCGCCCGCGGCGCTGCCGTCCGCTTCCCAGCGGCGGATCTGGTAGGCCAGATAGAAATCCTCGTTGGCATCCAGAGCCGCATCGGTATTCATCCAGGCCAGAACCTCGCCGACGGAATGGGCCGCCTGGCGCGCCTCGGTCTCGCCGGTGAAGCCACGGCCCAGCGCGTTCATTGACGCCTCGATATCCGCCAGATGCGGGTCTTTCCCGTCCTCGTCGGCGGCCAGTTCCTGATAGGCCAGAGCGAGATCCTCATAGGCCATGAAGCGATGATCGGCGTCGACCGGTGCGACCCGGTCCAGCCCCATGCGGGCGGCCATGCGGAAACCGATCTGCTGGCGCTCGTTCACCATCAGCTCGGCCTCGCCGGCCCGCCAGGCGGCATAGCGATCATTGATGGATGACTCCCGGCCGGCCTCCACGGCCACCATGGTCGGCTCGAAGGCAGCGAGCCCGTCGAGCAGGTCGGCGATCTCGGCCTGGCGGCGGTCCGACAGCATGTTGTCGGCCTGGGCATTGTAGGCATCCCGGCCCGGATTGGAGAAATGATAGGTGCCCAGGATCAGGACCTCGGCGACCGGTTCCGGACGCGGCGGCGTCTGGGCGCTTGCGGCCGCCGTGGCCGACGCCAGGGCGATCAGGGCGGAAATGGCTGTACGCAGCATGGATATCTCCCTCTCGTTTCACCGCATGGATGCCTGGAACCGGCCAAACGGATGCAACGGAACTCCTGCCCGCGCTCATCCGTTCTGGTGCCAGGAGAAAGGAGACGGCATGCCACAGAAGGACCCCGGTCCCTCGGTCAAGGATGACCAGCTCTACGAAAAGCTCCGCGACGAGGGAATGAGCAAGGAGAAGGCCGCGCGCATCGCCAATGCCAAGGCCGGCGGCGACAAGCCCATGAAGTCCGGCGGCAAGGCGCCCCCTTACGAGGAGTGGACGCGCGACGACCTTTACGAGCGCGCGCAGGAAATCGGCATCGAGGGCCGGTCCGACATGGACAAGGCCGGGCTGATCGACGCGCTGCGCCATCACTGACCACGCCCGCACCAGGGAGGACACACATGTCCAGACCGATCACCATCGCCGGCATTTCCGGAAGCCTGCGCAAGGGCTCTTTCAACACGGCCAGCCTGCAGGCCGCGGCCGAGCTGGCGCCGGAGAATGTCACGCTCACCACGCACACGCCGCACGGCATCGAGCCCTTCAACGAGGATGTGGAGGCGGAAGGCTGGCCCGAGCATGTCGCGGAACTGCGCGAGAAGATCGCTCCGGCCGATGCCATCCTGTTCGCCACGCCGGAATACAACTACTCCGTCCCGGGCGTGCTGAAGAATGCCATCGACTGGCTGTCACGGCCGACCGGCGACGGCCCGATCACCGGCAAGCCCGCCGCCATCATCGGCGCCTCGCCCAGCCCGTTCGGCACGGCCCGGGCCCAGGCCCATCTGCGCCAGATCGTGTTCTACAACGCCATGCCGCTGATGCCTTATGACGAGGTGCTGGTCATGAAGGCCGGCAACAAGATCGAGGACGGCCGCCTCGTCGACGAGGAGAGCCGCGATTTCGTCAAGCAATTGATGGCCGACTTCGCCGACTGGGTGCGCCTGCACACGGACAGGAAGGCGGGGTAGCCTTCCCTACTCCCCCTGCTCGCCCAGCTCTTCCTTCACCTTTTCCGCGAGCTGGGTCAGCGTGAAGGGCTTGGGCAGGAAGGAGACGTCCTGTTCCTTCGACAGCGTGTCGGAGAATTGTTCAGCGGCATAGCCGGAGATGAAGACGATGCGCGTGCCTTCCAGCATGTCGCGCGCCTTTTCCAGGAGGCCCGGCCCGTCCAGGCCCGGCATCACCACGTCGGAGATCAGGAGGTCGAAGCCCTCCTCGTCATCCTCGAGGATTTCGTAGGCTTCCTCGCCGTCGCAGGCCTCCATGACGTCATAGCCGCGCTTGGCCAGCGTCTTGGCGGCGATGGCGCGCACCGCGTCCTCGTCCTCGACCAGCAGGATGCGGCCGCGGCCGGAGAGGTCTTCCGGCGCCTTCTCGACGGTCTTCTCGGCCTCCGCCTCGCGCAGTTCGACACTTTCCTCCTCGGTCGGTTCGTGACCGGGCAGATAGATGGTGAAGGTGGTGCCGACGCCGACTTCCGAATCCGCAAACAGGAAGCCGCCGGACTGTTTGACGATGCCGTAGACCGTGGCGAGGCCCAGGCCCGTGCCCTTGCCGGCCTCCTTGGTGGTGAAGAAGGGCTCGAAGATCTTCTCCATCGTCGCCTTGTCCATGCCGTGGCCCTCGTCGGTCACGGCGATGGCCATCCAGTCGCCCTCGCGCGGATTGGGCGCGCCGGCATTGCGCACCACATCGTCCGTAACGCGCGCGGTCTTCACGGTCAGCGTGCCGCCGCCGTTTTCGCGCATGGCGTCGCGGGCATTGGCGGCCAGGTTGATGATGGCGGTTTCCAGCTGGCCCTTGTCGGCCTTGATCAGCGGCAGGTCGCGGCCGTGGATGATGTCCAGGCGCACCGTCTCCTCGACGATCTGGCGCAGGAGGACGGACACGTCGGACAGAAGATCGCCGATATCCAGCGTCTCCATGCGGAAGGTCTGCTTGCGCGAGAAGGCCAGCAGCTTGCGCACCAGGCCGGCGGCACGGGCCACGGTCTGGTTGATGGACTGAAGCTCGGAATAGTCCGGATCGCCGACCGGGTGGCGGTTCAGAAGCTCGTCGCAGTTCAGGCGAACCGCCGTGAGAAGATTGTTGAAGTCGTGCGCAACGCCGCCGGCGAGCTGGCCGACCGCCTGCATCTTGTTGGACTGGGAGAGCTGGCGCTCCATTTCCTTCCAGGCGGTCACGTCGATGACATAGGCCACCCGCTTGCCGCCGCGCGCCGGTGCGAAGGCGAGGTGGACATAGACCGCGCCGTCGCTCGTTGCCAGGCGCGCCTCGGCGGGCTCGCCGCTGCCGGCCATGGCGGCGGAGAAGGCATCGACCGGCGAGCGGCCGTCATCCCAGTTGAACAGGTCGCAGAAACGCGTGCCGGGAATGGCCTGGCCGCCGGTGAGCTGCATCAGGGCCGGATTGACGTCCTCGATGATGGCGGTTTCCGGATCCGCACCGTCCAGACGCACCACGCCGAAGGGCGCATTGGCGAACATGTCGTCCATGGTGCCGCCGGTGGCCGCCGTCTCGGACATGGGCTGGGCCATGCCGGGCGGTGCGCCGGTGCGCGACAGCCCGTACATCACGGCGCGGCCCAGAGCGCCCTCGCCGGGCAGCCATTCCACGACGATCGCCACGGGGCTCTCGATCCCGTCGCGCGCCTTGAGGCGGGCATCGACGCGCGCCGCGCCCTCCCCGCCCCGGCTGTAGAGCACGGCGCGGGCGCCGTCGCCGGCCAGGATTTCCTTGAGCGCGGGAAAGGCCGCGCCGTCGGCCAGGCCCAGCCATTCGCGGAATGTCGCATTGCCGCTGACGATCTCGCCGTTTGCGCGCAGCGAGAAGAGGGCGACCGGGGCGTGCAGGCTCCAGTCCGCCACATTGGTGTCGGTTCCCGGCTCGCCGCGCTCGCTGCTGGAGACCAGGCGCCACAGGATCAGCCCGTCGGCCTGGGGCGAGGCTTCCAGATGAAAATGACGGATATCGCCCTCGCCCAGATCGAGCGGCGGGAGGAGTTCGCAGGCGCCTTCGCCCCGGGCCGCGGCCCGGGCGAGGCGATAGACCGTGCCGTCGCCGCCGCCGGATCCGGCCCACAGCCGGTCGATGGTCGGCAGGCCGAAACTCTGTCCGAAACCGCCGGCCTCCTTGGCGAGTGCGTGATAGGCCGCATTGCCCCAGCGCGGCCCGCCGCGCTGGTCGGTGATCAGCACCGGTTCGGGAAAGGTCTCGATAGCGCGGAAGGCCAGCGCCGCCGGGCTGGGCGTGCGGTTGCGATCGATCTTGCGGCGCAGATTGCGGCCCGCCGTCTCGCCGGCGGCGATGGCATAAAGCACCAGGAAGCCCACGGCCGCGAGGCCGGAGAGATAGACGAAGCCCTGCCAGCCATCCTCGCCGGCGGCGACCACGGCCGCGCCGAAGGCCACGACGGCGATGGCGCCGCAGACCCAGAAGGCCACCCGGCCGATCGGCCGCGACCACAGCGGCTTGCGGGATTTGGGATCGGTAGCGGCGGTCTCGGCCATGGGATGCTCCGGCACGAATCAGGATGGGCGTCGGATTACGACTCGCTGGGACGATAACGCGCGCGGCGTCCCTGGGCGAGCGAGAGAACATAACCGATCACCTTGGCCACGGCCTGGAAGTGTTCGGTGGGAATCTCGGCGTCCAGGTCGGCGGTGGCATGCAGCGCCCGCGCCAGCGGCGGGTCCTCGACGATCGGGATGGAATGCTCGTTGGCGATCTCGCGGATGCGCAGGGCCACGGCGTCGACGCCCTTGGCCACGCAGATCGGCGCCGGCGTCACGCCCTGCTCGTATTTCAGGGCGATGGCGTAGTGGGTCGGGTTGGTCACGATGACGCTGGCATCGGGCACCTGGGCCATCATGCGGCGCTGGGAGCGCTCCTGGCGGATCTGGCGCAGCTTGGCGCGCACCATGGGATCGCCCTCGGACTGTTTCAGCTCGTCCTTCACCTCGCGCTTGGACATGCGGTTGCGCTTGATGAAGCTCTGGCGCTGGAACATGTAGTCCAGCCCGGCGATAATGGCGTAGACGACCAGCGCCGCCAGCATCAGCTCGATCGCCGACTGGCGCACGATGGCCAGAACAGAGGCGATGTCCAGGGCAGGCAGGCCGGCCAGCATTTCGCGCTTGGGATAGAGCACGATGAAGGCCGCCGCGGCGACCAGCGCCATCTTGCCGACCCCCTTGAGGAAGTTGGCGAGGCCCTGGGGACCGAAATTGCGCTTGAACCCCTCGATCGGATTGAGCTTGTCCAGCTTGGGCTGGATCTTCTCGGTCGTGAACAGCATGCCCTGCTGGATGTAATGGCCGGCAAAGCCCGCCACCGCCAGGAAGGCGATGGGCAGGCCGACCAGGCCGGTCACCTGCCAGGCGGTCTGCTTCATCATCTGCATGACGGCATTGGGTTCGACGGCGAAATTGTGCGGCTCGGCGAAGAAGACCTGCATGTCCGAGGCGAGAGCCCGCGCCATGGGCGGAAACACGAAGCTGATCAGCGCCAGGCCCGAGGCCAGCACGAACCAGCCCGGGATTTCCTGGGATTTGGCGACGTCGCCCTTCTCGCGCGCATCGTCCAGCCGCCGCTGTGTCGGCTCTTCGGTCTTCTGGCTGTCGTCTTCGCCTTCGGCCAAGCCGGCCTCCCTAGGTCATGTCCAGGGCGAAGCGCTGCATGCGCTCCAGCCACACGGCGCTCATCGCGCCCAGCGCGATGATGAGAATGAACAGGCCGACCATGATGTTGGACGGCATGGCGATGAAGAAGATCTGGGCCTGGGGCATCAGGCGCGAGAGCACGCCCAGCGCCAGGTAGAAGACCAGGCCGAACACGATCAGCGGCGCGGCCAGCTGCACGCCGATCCGGAAGGCGTCGATGAAGGATTCCAGCGCCCATTGCGCCCCGTCGGCCATGGAGGGCATCTGCCCGGCATCGAAGACGGCATAGGAATTCACCATCATCTCCAGAAGCAGGTGATGGATGTTCGTCGCGAACAGCAAAAGCAGGAAGGTCAGGTTCAGGAAGGTCGCGATGATCGCGCCCTGCTGGCCCTGGGACGGGTCGAAGCTCTGCGCCATGGCGAGGCCGGACTGCATGCCGATCACCTGGCCGGCGATGGCCGCGACGGACATGAAGATGCGCCCGACGGCGCCGATCATCAGGCCCACGATCACCTCGCTCATCACCAGACCCGCCAGCATCAGCGGCTGGGCCGGCATGGGCGGGAGCATGGGCGCGATCACCGGTCCCACGACCACGCAGACCAGCAGCGCGAAGGCCAGGCGGATGCGCACGGGAATGCTCGGCTCGCCGAAGCCCGGCATCAGCATCAGGATGGAGCCGATGCGCGCGAAGACGAGACCGCCCGCGAAAACGAGTTCCGGCGCCTGGGGGATCATGGCGTGGCGATCCGGTCGAAGATCACGGTCATGAAGCCGGACATCAGCCCGCCCATCAGCGGTAGGAAGATCAGCAGCGCGATGAAGATGGCGATGATCTTGGGCACGAAGACCAGGGTCATTTCCTGCACCTGGGTCAGCGCCTGGAACAGGGCGATCGTCACGCCGACGGCCAGGCCGACCAGCATGATCGGCGCCGACATGGCCAGCATGAGCCAGATCGCTTCGCGCGCAAAATCGAGGACTTCCGGTCCGGTCACGTCTCGCCTCACCTTCTGCGGGGGAGAATCGGGCTTACGGTTAATTATGTTTACGAATGCGCCTGCGGCGTTAAGAAAGAGTCAATTCTGCTTAACTGGGGGAGTTATCCATTATGCGTCTTCGCAGCTTTCTGATCGGCACGTCCTGCCTGGCCCTCATGGCCGCCTGCTCGCCTTCCGGCGAGACGCCCGACGACACCGCGACACCGGCCGAAACGGCCGCCACCGACACTGCGCCGGAAACGGGGACGGAGACGCAAGCCTCCGAACAGACCGAAACCGAGCGCCTCTTCGCCTGGTTCGACGAACAGTTCCAGGAAGAGATGGACCGCTCGCCGCTGTTCAAGACCTATCTGGGCATGATCGACCAGGACCTCGAAGCCTACGGCGAGTGGAACGACGTCTCCGAGGAACGCTATCGCGAAGACCTGCAGCGCGCCGCCGAGCGGATGCGCTATATGCGCGAGAATTTCGACTATGACGCGCTGAGCCATGAGGGCCAGGTGGCCTGGCGCTTCGCCGAATTCATCGCCGCGAACGATGCCCAGCAGAGCGAATTCTGGGATCACGGCTATATCTTCACCCAGTTCTTCGGTCCGCACACCGACATGCCGACCGTGCTGATCGGCTATCACCGCATCGACAATGTGGACCATGCCGAGGCCTATATCAGCCGCCTGAACGGGCTGGGCGAGGTCATCGAGACCTACACCGCCCAGGCCGACGAACGCGCGCAGGCCGGCGTGCTCGCCCCGGCCTTCGCCTATCCCGTCGTGATCACCGCGTCGCAGCGCTTCATCACCGGCGCCCCCTTCGACGACAGCGGCGCCGACAGCCCGCTGCTGGCCGACTTCCGCGGCAAGGTGGAGGCGCTGGACATCGAGCAGGCCGAGAAGGACGACCTCATCGCCCGCGCCGTGGAAGCGCTGGAGACCGAGGTCGGACCGGCCTACACGGCGCTGATCGCGACGATGGAAGAACATGCCGAGATGGCCGACGGGCGCAATCAGGGTGCCTGGTCGCTGCCGGAGGGCGAGAGCTTCTATCGCAGCCAGCTGGACAACTACACCACCCGCACCGACCTGTCGGCCGAGGACATCCACCAGACCGGCCTGGACGAGGTGGAGCGCATCCATGACGAGATGCGCGAGATCATGGCCGAGGTGGGCTTCGAGGGCACGCTGGCCGAATTCTTCGATCACCTGCGCACGGACGACCAGTTCTACTATCCCAACACCGACGAGGGCCGGGAGCAGTATCTCGCCCAGGCGACCGGCTATGTGGATCACGTGATGGAGGTCGCGCCGCAGTATTTCGACAGCCTGCCCCAGGCCGACCTGGAAGTGCGCGCGGTGGAGGAATACCGCATCGAGACGGCCACCGGCGCCTTCTACGAAAGCGGCGCGCTCGACGGGTCCCGCCCCGGCGCCTACTACGTCAACCTGGCCGACATGCGCGAAAACCCGACCTACCTGATCGAGACGCTCTCCTATCACGAGGGCGCGCCGGGCCACCACTTCCAGATCGCCCTCGCCCAGGAGCTCGAAGGCGTGCCGATGTTCCAGCGTTTGCAGGGTTATTCCGCTTTCACCGAAGGCTGGGGCCTGTATGCGGAAAATCTCGGCAAGACGATGGGCGGATTCACCGATCCCTACCAGGATTTCGGCCGCCTCTCCTACGAGGTCTTCCGCGCCGCGCGCCTGGTCGTCGACACCGGCATGCACGCCATGGAGTGGAGCGAGGAGGAGGCCATCGACTACATGGTCGCCAACACGCCGATGCCGGAAGGCGATATCCGCAACGAAGTGCGCCGCTACATGGTCTGGCCCGGCCAGGCCGTGTCCTACAAGGTCGGCATGCTGACCATCCTGGACCTGCGCCAGCGGGCCATGGATGCGCTGGGCGACGACTTCGACTGGGGCGAATTCCACGACGTGGTGCTGACCAACGGTTCAATCCCGCTGACCCTGCTGGAACAGCTCGTCGAGGACTATATCGCCGAGAAGCAGGCTGCGGCGGACGAAGGCTGAGCCTTCGCCTGACGCGCTGCGGCGTTTGACAGGCCGCCCCAGGCCCGGTCTATCCTGCGGCCCATGGGGTAATTCCGGACAGCCGCTGCACCCGTGCAGCGGCTGCCTTCCGTTGGACGCCGGCCTGCATGCGCGCTGCGTGCCGCCGGTATTGGGGAGTTGAAGACATGCACAAATCCATCCGTTCGCCGCTGGCCGTGTCCCTGCTGGCGCTGGTCGCCGCCTGTTCCCAGCCGGACACAGCGGACGAGACCGCGCTGCAGCAGGAAACGCCGGCCGCCGCATCCCAGGAGGCGGACACAGCCTCCGCCACCGAACAGGCCGAGGGCGAACGCCTCTACGCCTGGTTCGACGCGCTTTTCCAGGACGACCTGTCCCGCTCGCCGCAAGGCCAGACCTCGCTGGGCCAGATCGACGACCTGGACGCCTATGGCCGCTGGGACCCGGTGAGCGAGGAGGCTGCCGCGGCGGACCAGGAGCGCCGCATCGAACGGCTGGACTATCTGCATGAAAACTTCGACCCGGAGACGCTGGCCGGCGATGCGCGCGTCTCCTATCTGGTCTTCGAATACCTGCAGGAAACCGGCATCCGGCGGTACGAGTATCGCGACCAGGGCTATGTCTTCACCCAGATGTTCGGGCCGCACACCGGCATGCCCACCCTGCTGATCAACCAGCACCGGGTGGAAACGGCGGACCATGCCGAAGCCTATATCCGGCGCCTGGAAGGCATGGCCCCGGTCATCGACACGCTGATCGAGCGGGCCGACGCGCGCGCCGAAGCCGGCGTCATCCCGCCGCGCTTCGCCTTCGACTATCTGGTGGGCAATACCGGCGCGATCGTCACCGGCGCGCCCTTCGACGACAGCGAGGAGCCCTCGCCCCTGCTGGCCGACTTCACCGCCAAGGTGGATGCGCTGGAGATCGACCCGGCCGACAAGGACGACCTCATCGCCCGCGGCACGGCGGCGCTGGAGAACTCGGTCGGGCCGGCCTACGACCGGCTGATCGCGATGTTCGAGCGTCACCGGGAGATGGCGGACACGCGCGACGGCGCCTGGAAACTGCCCGAGGGCGGCGCCTATTACGAAAGCCAGCTGGCCGCCTTCACGACCATGCCGGACCTTTCCCCGCAGGAGATCCACGATATCGGCCTGTCCGAGATCGACCGCATCCACGGCGAGATGGAAGGCATCATGGAGCAGGTCGGCTTCGAGGGCACGCTGGCCGAATTCTTCGAATTCATGCGCACAGACGAGCAGTTCTACTATCCCAGCACGGACGAGGGCCGCGCCCGCTACATCGAGGAGGTCAACACGGTCTTCGACAATGTGCGCGACGTGCTGCCGGACTATTTCGGCGTCATGCCGGAAGCCCCGCTGGTCGTGCGCGAGGTCGAGCCCTTCCGCGCCGCCGGCTCGCCGAGCGCCTTCTACAACTCGCCCAGCCTGGACGGGTCGCGGCCCGGCATCTTTTACGCCAACACGCTGAACATGCGGAACCTGCCGACCTACCAGATGGAGACGCTGGCCTATCACGAGGGCATTCCCGGCCACCACTTCCAGCTCGCCCTGGCCCAGGAGCGCGAAGGCACGCCGATGTTCCAGCGCCTGCTCTACCTGCCGGCCTTCGGCGAGGGCTGGGCGCTCTATGCGGAAAGCCTGGGCAAGGAAATGGGCATGTTCACCGATCCCTACCAGGATTTCGGCCGCCTCGCCTACGAACTCTGGCGCGCCGGACGTCTGGTGGTGGACACGGGCATCCACTACCTGCAATGGTCGCGCGAGGACGCGATCGAATACCTGACGGAAAACACCTCCTTCACCGAGGAGGAGATCGTGCGCGAGGTCGAGCGCTACATCGTCTGGCCCGGCCAGGCGACGGCGTACAAGATCGGCCAGATGCGCATTCGCGACCTGCGCGACTATGCCCGGGAGGAGCTCGGCGAGGAGTTCGACTGGGGCGAATTCCACGATGTGGTGCTGACCAACGGCTCGCTGCCGCTGCCGGTGCTGACCGAACTCGTCAATGACTATGTCGCCGAGAAGCGCGGCGACGGCGAAGAGTGATGAGGACCGACATGACGATCAAGACCACCCTGAAACCCTGGCTCGCCGGCGTCTCCGCGCTGGCCCTGCTGGCCGCCTGCGCCCCGACCGGCGAGGACCAGGCTGCCGACAGCACGGCCACCACGCCGCCCGCCTCCGAGCAGGCATCCGGCGCGGCCCCCGCGAACGATACGGGCGCCGAAGCGACCGAGACCGAGAGCGACCGCCTCAATGCCTGGTTCGACCAGGTCTTCGAGGAGACGCTGGCACGCTATCCGATGTACCAGACCTATCTGGGACGGAAGGAAAACTACGACCAGTGGAACGACGCCTCGCCGGAATACCAGCGCGAGACCTACGAGATCGGCCGCGCCAATCTGGAATACATGCGCGAGAATTTCGACTACGACGCGCTGGACGACAGCGCGCAGCTGTCCTGGCGCCTGTTCGAATACGATGCGGAGCGCGAGGCGGCCGGCTGGCGCTGGCGCGACCACGGCTACACCTTCACGCCGCGGTCGGGCCCGCACATGAATGCGGCCTCCTTCCTGATCAACAATCACCGCGTCGACACGGTGGAGGATGCCGAGGCCTATATCGCGCGCCTGCGCAATCTGGGCGGCTATCTCGACCAGAGCATCGCCAATTCGCGGCGCTCCTTCGAGATGGGCATCCAGACGCCGCAATGGACCTATGAGCCGATGATCGCCACGGCGCGCAACGTGGTCTCCGGCGCGCCCTTCGACGAGAGCGGCGAGGACAGCCCGATCCTGGCGGATTTCCGCGACAAGGTGGGCGAGCTGGAGCTTTCAGAGGACGAAACCGAACGTCTCGTCGCCGAGGCCGAGGCGGCACTGACCGAGGAGGTCGCACCGGCCTATGAGCGCGTCATCGCCCTGTTCGAGGAACAGGCGGAGACCGCATCGGAAGACGACGGCGTGTGGAAACACCCCGATGGCGGCGAGTTCTACAACTACCTGCTGAACAACTACACGACGATGGACCTGTCGGCCGAGGAGATCCACCAGCTCGGCGTGCAGGAAGTCGAGCGCATCCATGGCGAGATGCGCGCCATCATGGACGAGGTCGGGTTCGAGGGTGACCTGCAGGCCTTCTTCGAGTTCATGCGCACCGACGAGCAGTTCTACTATCCCAACACGGATGAGGGCCGCGAGGACTATCTCGCCGACGCCACAGCGCTGATCGACACGATGCGCGACACGCTGCCGGAGATGTTCAACACCTTCCCGGAAGCCGAGCTGGAGGTTCGCCGCGTCGAGCCCTTCCGCGAGGACAGCGCCGGCAAGGCCTTCTACCAGCGCCCCGCCCCGAACGGCACGCGCCCGGGCGTCTACTACGCCAATCTGCGCGACATGGCGGACATGCCCACCTACCAGATGGAGGCTCTGGCCTATCACGAGGGCATTCCGGGCCACCACATGCAGCTGGCCATCATGCAGGAGCTGGACGACGTTCCCGCCTTCCGGCGCTTCGGCGGCTATACGGCCTACACCGAGGGCTGGGGTCTCTACACCGAATACATGCCCAAGGAATTCGGCTTCTATTCCGACCCCTATTCCGACTTCGGCCGACTGGCCATGGAGCTGTGGCGCGCCTGCCGCCTCGTCGTCGACACCGGTATCCACTATCACCAGTGGAGCCGCGAGGAGGCCGTGGACTACCTGCTGGAGAACACGCCCAATCCGGAAGGCGATGTGCGCAATGCCATCGACCGCTACATCGTCTATCCGGGCCAGGCGACGGCCTACAAGATCGGCATGCTGGAAATCCTGCGGCTGCGCGGCGTGGCCGAAGAGGCCCTCGGCGACGCCTACGACATCCGCGACTATCACGACGTGATCCTCACCCAGGGCGCCATGCCGCTGGCGGTGCTGGAAGAACAGGTCGAGGCCTATATCGCGGAAACCCAGGCTGAAGCCGCCGAATAGACCGGCCGCCTCGCCAACGAAAAAGGCCTCCCGATCGGGAGGCCTTTTTTGGTTTCGGATACTGCTGCCAGCCGGGATCAGATCGGCATGCGCAGGATTTCCTGGTAGGCGCGGACGACCTCGTCGCGCACGGCGACGACGGTTTCCAGCGAAAGCTCGGCGGCGGAAACGGCGGTGACCACATCGAGCAGTTCGGCCTCGCCGGCGGCGGCCGCGGCCGTCATCTGCTCGGCATTGGCGATCGTGCCGGTGGTGTCGGAAATGGCGCTGGAGACCATATTGCCGAAGTCGAGCGACGGCGTCTGCTCGCTTTCCCGGACGCCGCCGGTGGATTGCTGGGCAGCGCGGACGGCGGCCTGGTAGGCCTGGACGGCGGAAAGATCGGCGGCCATGTCTTACATCCTCATTCTGAGCGCGGCGCGCTGTTCTAGCGGCGCAGCAGGTCCAGCGTGCGTTCCTGCATGCGCCGGCTGTTTTCGATCATGTTGAGATTGGCTTCGTAGGAACGCATCGCCTCGCGCATGTCCATCATCTCGACCAGGGTCTCGACATTGGAGGTGCGCACATAGCCCGCCTCGTCGGCGGCCGGATGTCCCGGATCGAATTCCAGGGTGAAGTCGGTCCGGTCGTAGGCCACGTCGGACATGCGCACCGCGTTGAGCCCGGTCGCCCGGTCGAGTTCCTGCTCGAAGATCGGGATCTGGCGGCGATAGGGATCGCCGCCCGGCTCGCGCGCGGTGGAGTCCGCATTGGCGATGTTTTCCGAGATAATGCGCATGCGCGCCGCCTGGGCCCGCAGGCCGGCGGCCGAGATCGACATCGAGTCGGAGGCGTCGCTCATCCTTCAGCTCCTTGCTTAGCGGGCCGGCGGCTTGATCGCCATGCGGATCAGCCCCAGGCTTTTCTGGTACAGGGTCAGCGCGCTTTCGTACTGCATGCGCGTTTCCTGGGCCCGCACCATCTGTTCTTCCAGAACGACGGAATTGCCGTTGATCGTGGTCTCGCTGTCCGGCGCGTCGCCGGCATCCCAGCGCCGCGAATTGTCGCCGCTGGCGGCGGAACCGGACATGTGGCCCTCTTCCGTCGCGATCATGCGCACGCGCGACGGGCCGTTGCCGGCCTCGTAGCCGCGCATCTGGCGCTGCACCGCGCGATTGAATTCGCTCTCGTCGAGATCCTGCGCGGTGTAGCCCGGCGTGTTCGCATGAGCCACATTCTCCGAGATCACGCGCTGGCGCTCGGAGTTGAAACTCATCGACTGTCGCAGAAGTGCCAGGACCGACACGTCATCGGGTCGCATGCGCGAATCCCCTTCTCTACCGGTAACGAAGGTCGGCTTTCACAGTTAACGCGCACTTAACCGCATCACCGGACAAGCGGGTAATCTCTTATGAGGCTTGGCCCGATGACCGATATCGTCGACTGGACCCACTATTTCTTCGCCGTTTCCGTGCTCGCCGTGCTCGTCGGGGCGCTGGGCCTGTTCGGCTATGCCGTGCGCAAGGGCTGGATCCTGCAGAACGTGACCGGGCTGTCCGGCTTCATGGCCTCCGGCGAGCGGCGGCTGCAGATCAAGGAAAGCCTGGTCATCGATCCGCGCCGCCGCCTGGTCATCCTGCAGGCCGACACCGTCGAACACGTGGTGCTGCTCGGCGCGGAAGCGGAAACCGTCCTGGCCAGCCATCCCGCTCAGGCTATCGCGGCCGCGCCAGGCGAAACTGCCGGGGAGGCCGTGTCATGAAGAAGGGTTTCTGGATCTGCGCCGGGCTCTTCCTGCTCGGCATCATCACCCTGCTCGGCGCCGGCGCCGATGCCCAGAGCATTACCATCGACACCGGTACGGAAGGCGATCTGACCGAGCGCGTCCTGCAGCTCGTCGCGCTGCTGACCGTCCTCTCCCTTGCCCCGTCCATCGTCATCATGACCACCAGCTTCGTGCGCATCGTGGTCGTGCTGTCCCTGCTGCGCACCGGGTTGGGCCTGCAGCAGAGCCCGCCCAACGCGGTTCTGGTCTCCCTGGCCATCTTCCTGACCGGTTTCATCATGGCGCCGGTGTTCAGCCAGTCCTACGAGGACGGCATCCGCCCCCTGATGGAAGACGAGGTGGAGCTGGCCGAGGCCTTCGACCTCTCCACCGGGCCGCTGAAGACCTTCATGCTGAACCATACGCGCGAGGACGATCTCGCCCTCTTCATCGAGATGTCCGAAGGTCCGCTGCCGGAAACGCCGGAAGCCACCTCCTTCTGGATCGTCGCGCCGGCCTTCATGATCTCCGAGCTGCGCCGCGCCTTCGAGATCGGCTTCCTGCTCTTCATCCCCTTCCTGATCATCGACCTCGTCGTGGCCTCCATCCTCATGTCCATGGGCATGATGATGTTGCCACCGATCGTGATCTCCCTGCCCTTCAAGCTGATCTTCTTCGTGCTGATCGACGGCTGGCGCCTGGTCACCGGATCGCTGATGCAGAGTTTCGGGACGATCGGAGGGTAGAAAGGGGACAGGTGGAATTAACGCACTGCGTTAATTCCACCTGTCCCCTTTCTTCTACGAAGGCCCGCCACCATTGGTGAAGCGTTCGCGGAACGGCTCCATGAAGGCATCCAGCGTGTCGATGCTGGCGATCCGCGAGGCCAGGTCGGAGAAGCGGGCATTGCCGGCCGGGGCGTCCTCGTCGGTGAGAAGCTCGAAGGCCGCGGCCTGTTCCGTGGCCCCCATGGCCTCGCCATAGCGCTCGCCCAGCCGGGCGGCAGCCGTGTTGTCGCGCGCCAGGGAATAGGCGATCGCGGCCCGCATCACATCGGACTGTTCGGACGGATCGAGCGGCGCCTCGCTGGCATACCGGTTGCCCAGCAGGGCCTCGAGGCGGCGGCCCGCCATCGGCCAGTCGCGTTCCGTCCACGCCACGTCGGCACGCAGCCGGTTGGCGGGATCGGACCGGTCGGTGGCGATGAGTTCCAGCGCCTGCTCGTGCCGGCCGAGTTCGGAATAGGCCCGCGCTTCCAGCAGGTAGCGCTCGTCGCGCAGCTCTTCGGACAGGCCGGCGATGCGCGAGCGGCGGATCGCGTTGATCGCGTCCTCATAGCGCCGGTCCATCAGGTAGACGATGGCCAGATCGGTCGCCACGCGGGCCCGCGCCAGCGGTTCGCGCAGCCGGTTCTCCACCTGGTGCTGCAGCAGTTCGGCGGCCGGATCGAGCAGGTCGAAGGCGATCAGGCGGTCGGCCAGGCGGCGGATCATGCGGTCGCCATCGGCACCGATCGGCGCGAGATGCTGGTATTCGTAGAAGATGGCGACGGCCTCGACCGGATCCATGCGGTCCGCCTCGCCCTCCAGGAAGAGCCGGCGGAAGATCGCCACCATGTCCTCGCCGATGCGGCGGCCGGCCTCGGTATTGGGGAAGCGCGCCTGGGCCGTGTCCATCGTCTCCAGACCGCGGGCATATTCGCCGGCGCTGACATAGAGCTCGCCCAGCGCGCGCACGGTCTCCAGCTCGATCGTGTCGCCGCGCCAGCGGAAGCGCAGATTCTCCAGCGCCTCGATCGCCTCGGCGCGGGTGATCTCGCCGGCGTCCAGCTGCAGGCGGTAGAGATCGGACAGCGCCTTCGCCTCCATCGGCGCGTCGCCGGAACGGGAAAGCTCCTCCAGCATGGCGATGGCCCGTTCGGTGTCGCCGTCGGCCTCGGCCAGGCGCGCCTGGACGTAAAGCGCCTCGCGCTGCGTGTGCGGGTCCGGTTCGCCGGCCTCGGCACGGTAAAGCAATTCCTGGGCGGCGGCGTAGTCGTGCAGCTCCAGCGCGGCGCGCGCATGGGCCACGTTGAAGCGCGACTGCCAGACGGGCGGATAGTGATAGACCGTCGCCTCGCCGGCGGCGAAACGGCGGCGGGCATCGGCCCAGCGCTCCTCGCCCACGGCGATCATGGCGCGCCACAGATCGGCGGCCGGGTCCACGGCCAGCGCGGGATGGGAGAAATACTCCCGGGCATCATCGAGCCGGTGCATCATGTAGCTCGCCACGCCCCGCAGCGAACGCACATGGGGATCGTTGGCCAGGGACGGCTCCTGCTGGGTCGCCAGATCCAGCATGCCCAGCGCCTCCGGTGCCAGCTGGTTGGCCAGCAGGAAGCGCGCCAGGGCGATCTGGCCGTCCGTGCCCTCTTCCAGCGCCGCGCGGCGCAGGCGCGCATTCCAGTCGCGCCGGAAATAGCTGTCGCCGTCCCAGGCATCGAAATAGATCAGGGCCGGCGAGGAGATATTGGCCAGTACCGAGGCCTCGCCGCTCTGCGCGCGGCCTTCCGCGGCCGGCGACAGGTTGAGGCCGGAGGGACGGCCGATGGCCGCGCCGGAGCCGATCAGGGAAATCTCGATATCCTCGGCGATCGCCTCGACCGCGCCGCCCTGGGCGCTGGGCAGAAGCGCACCGCCGACGAAATCGCGGCGCGCGGTCAGGCCCTGGACGGGTGCTGCTGCGGTGATCACGCCGATGCGGTCGCCCACCACCGGATCGTCGATCCAGCGGATCGCGCGCGGTTCGGCGATATCCATGAGAATGCGGCCGGGCCGGGTGCGCCGGGCATCGCGGCGGATATTGATCGGCCGCGGGGGCGATTCGATGCGCTCGGAGAAAACGACGGTCCAGCGGTTGCCGTCATGGCGCACTTCGGCCTGGGAGGTGGAAGGCACGCGGATACGCGCCGCCGTCCAGTCCTCGCCGCGCACGGCCTGGAAGTCGCGGACATGACGGCGATTGGCGGTGTCCAGCTCGCGCAGGTCGAGGTCGGCGCCGGCGTCGAACACGACCCAGACGGCCTCACCCCGGCGGAAGACGGCTGTCCCGAGCGGCGCCTCCCAGTCGAACTCGACCCGCAGATCGCCGTTGAATTCGGAAACATTGGCCCGCACCGTCCCGCCTTCGGGCACCGGGTCGGCGCCCGGCGCCATCACCGGTGCAGCGGCCGGTTCGGCTTCGGCCACGACCGCTTCACCGGCCGCATCCGCTTCGGCCTCCGGTTCATTTTCCGGCTGCAGGCTGACAGGTCCGGCCGGGGCCGCTTCAGGCTCCGCCTCGCGCACGGCCGCTTCCGTCAGGGACGCGTCGGTTCCGCCCGCCGGTTCTTCGGCGATCACTTCGTCCGGCTCCCCCGCCATCGCGCCGAGTTCGGCCAGCAGCGCGGCGGCGCCGGCGACATCGGGATCGGGCAGGTCGACGACGACCCGGCCGCCCTCGTTCCAGACGCGCACCTCGACATCGTCCATCACGTCGAGGGTGAGGACCCAGTCATTCACCTCGCGCTCGCCGGTCACATCCTCCAGGAAGCGCGGCGGCGAACCGCGCAGGCGGCCCAGGGAAATGTCGGCGGGCGCATCGAAGCGGATGCGGGCGGTATTGCCGTCCTGCTCGAGCTCGTAGCCGACAGGACGCGGCCAGAGAAATTCGATACGCGTGTACTCGGTGGCCTGGCCGACGCGGTAGCGTACCGGCAGGGCATCGACCAGCGGTTCCGGCGCGTTCGCGGCACGCTCGGCAGCCAGGCGGGCCTCCTCGCGCTCGCGGGCCTCGCGCGCTTCGCGCGGCGAGACGATCGGGTCCGGCGCGGGTGCGCCGACGGGCACGATATCGATCGCCACCTGGTCATAGCTGGAGGAAACGTGGGCATCCGCCGTGTTGTTGAGGGCGATGCGCAGGGCCGAGCCGTCGCTGTCCAGCCGCGCGCGGGCGGCCAGATCGCCCAGCCGGTCAGCCAGATCCCCGACCTCGCCCTCCAGCGGCTCGCTGAAGCGCACGATCAGGACGGTATGCTCGACCCGGGCGTCGGCGGAGGGACGTTGGTCCGCGATCGCGTCGTCATAATCGACCACGATGCGCGCACCGGTCCCGTTCGGTTCAACGCTGAAAACCCCGGCCGTCTGGGCCAAGGCTGTCGAACCGAGCAGGGCGAGCGTCAGCCCGCCTGTCAGGCAGCGGATATGTCTAGCCGCCGTCGGCAAGCCGGGCCTCCAGCTCCGCCACCGTTTCCGGCAGGTCGCTGCGCGTTGCCATGCGCTGGGTCACGGCGGCGGCCGCATCCGGCGTCATCTCGGCCAGGATGGGGCCGAACTTGCGCTGGGACATGCGCGAGGCGATCTGGATCTGCGTCTCCATGTCCAGGCTGGCGATACGTTCCGCGGCATCGCCCGGATCCATCGCGCCGTACCAGTCGACGATGACCTGCATGTCCTGGCCTTCGCGCTCGGACAGGCTGTCGGTGAGATCCAGGATCTGTTGGCGCAGTCCGTTGAGATCGTCGATCTTGCCGTCCACGCGCTGTTCCATGGCCAGCATCAGGGCCTCGCGCGTTTCCAGCTCCTCCTCGCGGCGGTCCAGCTCGGCCGAACGCTGGCGCAGACGATAGAGGACCCGGTCCTCCTCGGCCGTGCGCATGCCGCTGGCAATGCGTTCGGCGAAGGCGGCCGACATCTCGCCGGCCGGCGCGAGCGCCGGATCGTCGGTGGCCGCAGCCTCGTCCGCGTGCGCATCTTCGCCAGCCGCTTCGCCGTCTTCGTCGGCGTGCGCGGCCTCATCGGCTCCGGCAGTCTCCTCGCCGTGTGCGCCCTCGTCCGCCTGCGGCTCGTCCTCGGAGAGAACCAGGGCAGCGGCATGGGCCTGCCACCAGTCGGCGGCGCCGTTGGCGACAGAGAGAGCCTTGAGGCCGAACAGGCCGCCCATCAGGACGGCCAGAACGGTGAGGAGGCGGATCGGTTCACGCATGGCCTATCTCACATCCTTGAGATCGTTGATGACGCGCGAACCGGCGCCATCGGGAAAGATGTCCGACGCACGGCGGCGGCTCGGCGCGGAGGTGCGGCGCGAGGCCAGGCTGTCGGCGCGGCGGTCGGCCTCGCCGGTGATCAGGCGCAGCTCGTCGGCGAGCTTGCGGGCCTCGGCCACGCGGGTCTCCAGCACGTCGCCGGAATGCGAGGTGGCGCGTTCCAGGGCGGCCAGGCTGGCGCGGGCGCGATCGGTGGCCTCGTTGAGGGCAATCACCGAGGACTGCACGCCGTCCTGCCCCTTCTTCAGGGCATTCAGACGGCGGTCGACGCGCCAGCACATGACGACGGCGACAACCAGAAGCGCGGCCACCAGGCCTTCGAAAACCAGAGCTGCGAGCGTCATGCGAACCTCATCATCGCTTTCTTGGCACCCGGCGAGAGCGGACCGCTCAGGCGCAGGGCTACATTGTGTCCGATCCGGCCCATGCGGCCGCGTGTCAGGGGAACCTGGCCGCAACGCAGCTCGACCTCGGAGGTCGGCGTGGCGTCCAGGAAGAGCGTGTCGCCCACTTTCAGGTCGGCGACCTTGCCCAGCGGCAGGCGCTGTTCGTCCAGAACGGCCTGCACTTCCATATTCGTCGACCACAGCTCGGTGGCCAGGTGGCCTTCCCAGATATTGTCGCGGCCGAATTTCTCGCCCATGAACTGCTGCAGCAGCATCTTCCGGATCGGCTCCAGAGTAGCATAAGGCAACAGAAGCTCGATGCGGCCGCCGCGATCTTCCATGTCGATGCGAAGCTTCACGAGGATGGCGGCATTGGCCGGGCGGGCGATCGCGGCGAAGCGCGGATTGGTCTCCACCCGCTCCAGATCGAAATCGACTTCGGTGAGCGGCTGGAAGGCCTGTTTGGCGTCGCCCAGCACGACCTCGATCATGCGCTGCACCAGCATGCGCTCGATCGTGGTGTAGGGACGGCCCTCGATGCGCATGGCCGACGTGCCCCGGCGTCCGCCGAGCAGCACGTCCACGATCGAGTAGATCAGGTTGGAGTCGACCGTCAGCAGGCCGTAATTGTCCAGCTGCTGGGCGCGGAACACGGCCAGGATCGCCGGCAGCGGGATCGAGTTGAGATAGTCGCCGAAGCGGATGGATGAAATATTATCCAGCGACACCTCGACATTGTCCGAGGTGAAATTCCGCAGGCTGGTCGTCATCAGCCGCACCAGGCGGTCGAAAACGATTTCCAGCATCGGCAGGCGCTCATAACTTACAAGCGCGGAATTGATGATGGCGCGGATGCCGGACTTGTCCGCCGCGTCGTCATCGGTCAGCGAGAAGCCGAGCAGGCTGTCGATCTCGTCCTGGTTGAGGATGCGCTCGGGGCCGCCCCCGACGGTCGGCAACTCGTCGTCGCCATCGTCGGAACCGCCAACCATCGCCTCCCATTCGGACGCCAGGTCGAGGTCGTCTCCGTCCTCGGCCATGGCCTCCCATTCGGCGGCGAGCGCGTCTTGATCCATATCGTCAGACATCGAAATCCGTCCAGTTAAGCGCTAGTCGACAATCAGGAATTCCTGGATGAGCACGGCATCGACCTGGGCCGGTTCGATGGCCAGGTTCACCCGGCGAAGCAGTTCCAGCCGCACGCGGTGCATGCCGGCGGAACCGTAGAGGTCGTCCTCGCGAAGCTCGCGCAGGAACATGATGAACTGGTCCATGATCGGATCCACATGGGACTGGAGAATGGTCTCCATCTCCGGATTCGTGGATTCGAAGGACAGCTTGAGCTGCACCAGAACCGGCCGGCCGTCGGTCGAGCGGATATTGGTGGTGATCGTCTCCACCTCGCCATCGCCCTCGCGCAGGTCGAAATAATGCGGCTCGGCGTGCGTTTCGGCCGCGGAATGCGTATCGCCGCCGCCATGGCCGTCGCCACCCGATTCGCCGTGCGAAGCGTCGGCATGCTGGGCCTCTTCCTCGCCGCCACCGGCGAAAAGCAGGAAGCCGCCAACGCCTGCCAGCAGCAGGATCAGCACGGGCAAGCCAATGAAAAGAACCAGCTTTAGCGGGCTCTTCTTCGGCTTCTCCTCGCCTTCGCCTTCCGTTTCGATGTCGTCGTTTTCTTCGTCGGCCATTTCGGGCTCCAAAGGGGGAATCGTCTGGTCCCATTAACGGTCAGGGCGGTTAACGTTTCGTAGTGATCGCCCCCACCCCGGCAACTTCTTCCCCCCAGCCCGGACAGGATTGCCGGAGCCGGCAGGCCTGCCCCCCAAGGCGATCCGGCCAAGTTGCTGATAACCAACAAAATTAACCTTGGCACGCTGCGTGCAACCTGTCGGGCAATCGCTGCGACACGACGGCGAACACCAGGTATCCAGAAAGGAAACCGCCCGATGGACAACGCAATCATGATCGGCCTGACGCGCCAGATGACCCTTCGCCGGGACATGGACGTCATCGCCAACAACATCGCGAACGCGAATACGGCCGGCTTCAAGGTCGAATCGCTTCTGCTGGAAAACCAGCCCGCCGAAACGGCCGAACACTCCGACGGACCCTCCGAACTCCAGTACGTCACCAACTGGGGCATGGGCCGCGACTTCAGCCAGGGCGACCTCGAATTCACCGGCCGCCAGTTCGATATGGCGATCGAGGGCGAAGGCTTCTTCGCCGTCGAGGCCAATGGCGAAGAGCAATACACCCGCGACGGCCGCTTCCGCACCGATGCCGACGGCCAGCTGGTCAGCGCCGACGGATCGCCGGTTCTCGATGCCGACACCCGCGCCCCGATCCTGCTGAACCCGAATGCCGCCGAAACCGTCATCGTCGACGGCGGCGTGATCATGCAGGACGGCCAGCAGATGGGCCGCATCGGCGTGTTCGAGATCGCCGACCGCTCGGTCATGACCAAGGAAGGCAATGGCCGCTACACCATCCCCAATGCGGACGATCCGGAGAACCAGCCCCAGGCCCTGTTCGAGCCGAACGTGCACCAGGGCTATGTGGAAAGCTCCAACGTCAAGTCCATCGCCGAACTGACCGACATGATGACCATCATGCGGTCCTACCAGTCGGTCTCGAAATTCCTGTCCGACGCCGAAGACCTGAACAAGCGCGCCATCGAGCGCCTCGGTCGCGTCAGCTAAGGAGGAGTTGAACCATGCGCTCCCTCACCACCGCCGCCACGGGCATGGAAGCCCAGCAACTGAACGTCGAGGTCATCTCGAACAACCTGGCCAACATGAACACGACCGGGTTCAAGCGCCAGCGCGCCGAGTTCCAGGACCTGCTCTACCAGAACGTCCAGGCCATGGGCATGAACTCGTCCGACGCGGGCACGATCGTGCCGACCGGCGTCCAGGTCGGTCTCGGTGTCCAGGCCGCCTCGATCTACCGCATCACCGACCAGGGTTCGCTGCAGAACACCGGCAACACCTATGATCTGGCGATCTCCGGCCAGGGCTATTTCCGCGTCCAGATGCCCGACGGCTCAGACGCCTATACCCGCGCCGGCAATTTCGCCCTGAGCCCGGAAGGCGAGATCGTCACCACGGACGGCTACACGGTCGCCCCCGGCATCGCCATTCCGCAGGGCGCCCGGGAAGTCTCGATCAACGCCCAGGGCCAGGTCCAGGCGCTCATCGACGGCCAGACCGAACCGCAGACGGTGGGCCAGCTGGAACTGGTCACCTTCTTCAACCAGGCGGGCCTGGAGGCCACCGGCGACAATCTCTACCTGGAAAGCGCCGCCTCCGGCACCGCCACCGTCGGCACGCCGGGTTCGCCGGGCTTCGGCATCATCCGCCAGGGCTTCGTGGAAGGCGCGAACGTCAACGCGGTCTCCGAGATCACCGCACTCATCCAGGCCCAGCGGGCCTACGAGATGAATGCGCGCGTGATCACGGCGTCCGACGAGATGCTCGCCGCCTCCTCGAACCTGCGCTAACGGGAGCGGATAGATGACACGCAAGTCACTTCTCGCCCTGACCTGCCTGGCAGCCTCGGCGCTCTGCGCGCCGCAGGCCCTGGCCGGCGACACGGTGGTGCTGCGCGAAGCGCTCACCGTGGACGGCGCGCACGTCACCCTGGGCGACCTCTTCGACGTCGCCGGCGATGCCGCCGACGCGGTCGTCGCCCGCGCCCCGGCGCCGGGCAGCCGCACCTCGCTGAGCGTGGACTATGTCCGCCAGGTCGCCGCGGAAAACGGGCTCGACTGGGCCAACGCCGCCGGCGTGCGCCGGATCACGGTGTCCCGCGACAGCCGCATGGTCGGCGCGGAAACCATTGCCGAGATGCTCGAAGGCGAGCTTTTCGCAGAAGAAGGCCAGATCCACGAAGTGCGCCTGTCCAACTCGACCATGGCGCTGCACGCCCCGGTCGGCTCCAGCGGCGGCCCGCAGATCGGCTCGATGAATTTCGACCCGCGCTCGGGCATGCTGGTGGCGGAGATCACGCCCTATGACGGCGGCCAGCCGGTCCGCGTGACGGGCCGCGCCTTCGCCACGGTCGACGTGCCGGTGCTGGCACGCGCCGTCGCCTCGGGCACCGAGATCACCGATGCCGACATCGAATGGGTGTCCTACCGCACCGACCGGATCCGTCCGGATGCGGTGCTCGACCCGGACCAGCTCGTCGGTTTCGAGACCCGCCGCGCCCTGCGCCCGGGCGAGCCGCTGCGCGGCTACGACCTGCAGCGTCCGCTGATGGTCTCGCGCGGCGAACTAGTCACCCTCGTCTTCGAGGCCCCGGGCATCCAGCTCTCCGTGCGCGCCCGCGCCATGGAGGACGCCGCCGACGGCGAGATCGCCCGCTTCGTCAATCTGCAATCCAACCGCACGGTAGAGGCCCTCGTGGACGGCCCCGGCCGCGCCCGCGTCGGCGCCACGCCGTCCGCCAGCTTCTAATTCTCAGGGAGTCACCCATGATCCGCAAACTCGCAATCCTCATCATCGGCGCGGCGACCCTGCAGGCCTGCGCAGCCACCGACCGCCTGTCCTATGTCGGCCAGACGCCGCCCATGACGCCGATCCAGAACCCGGCCCAGCTGGCCGGCACCGGCCCGTCGCAGATCCCGATGCCGGTCTATGCCACGCCGCGCCAGCACACCTCGCAGACCAATTCGCTGTGGAACGCCAATTCGCCGACCTTCTTCGGCGATCCGCGGGCCGCGCGCGAGGGCGACATCCTGACGGTGAATATCGACATCTCCGACAGCGCCCAGCTGCAGAACACGACGAACCGGTCGCGCGCCTCTTCGGAGAATTCGAACCTGACGAACTTCTTCGGCGCCGACCTGACCGGTTTCTTCAACGACAATATCGATCCGTCCTCGCTGACCGATATGGGTTCGAACTCCTCGCTGCAGGGATCCGGCTCGGTCAACCGCACGGAAAGCATCTCCCTCACGGTCGCCGCGATCGTCACCCAGGTTCTGCCGAACGGGAACATGGTCATCGCGGGCCGCCAGGAGGTGCGCGTGAACAATGAGGTGCGCGAACTGCTGATCACCGGCATCGCGCGCCCGCAGGACATCGCCTCGGACAACACGATCGCGCACACGCAGATCGCCGAGGCCCGTATTTCCTACGGCGGCCGCGGACATCTCACCGATGTCCAGCGCCCGCGCTACGGCCAGGAGATCTACGACCTCCTGATGCCCTTCTAGGACACGAAACCCCGCCACCATCGGGTTCACTTGAGGCCGTCGCGTTCAATCGCGGCGGCCTATTTTTTTGTGCGAGAAGATACGCCCTTCTCCCCTCCCGGGGAGAAGGTGGGCAAAGCCCGGATGAGGCGCGCCCGCAGCGCAGCGAGCAGAATCTTTTCTGGCCGCTCCCGCGGCCGCCCCTCACCTTTGACTCCTCTCCCCGGTGGGGGAGAGGCGGTGCTGAAGCGCCACCAATACCACCCCCCGCATTTTTCTCGGCCGGAAGCCCGGCCTTGAGCCGGGCGGAGTGCCGGGACCTACCGGAAGCGCATCGCTTGAACCCATTTTCGGTAGATCCCGGATCTTCAGCCTGCCTGCGCAGGCCTCCGTCCGGGAGAAATTGAGACGTTGAAATGAATAATCGCACTTTCCCCGGATTTATTCCGGGGCCTGGCGGCGTTTCAGACGCAGGCTCAACCGGACCCCGGCACAAGGCCGGGGAAAGTGGAGCGAGGCGGGAAAACAGAAGTCGGCAGCCTCTCGCCCGCGCGAAACCCTACTCGTCGCGGTGGACGCGTTCCTTGCGCTCGTGGCGTTCCTGGGCTTCCAGGCTGAGCGTGGCGACCGGGCGGGCGTCGAGGCGGGCCAGCGAGATCGGCTCGCCGGTTTCCTCGCAATAACCGTAATCGTCTTCCTCGATCCGGCGCAGGGCGCTGTCGATCTTGGAGATCAGCTTGCGCTGGCGGTCGCGGGCCCGCAGCTCCAGGGACCGATCCGTTTCGGTGGAGGCGCGGTCGGCCAGATCCGGCAGGGATCCCATGTCTTCCTGGAGGTTGGAAATCGTCGACCGGCTTTCCCGGAGGATCTCGTCCTTCCAGGCCATGAGCTTGCGGCGGAAGTATTCCTTCTGCCGGTCATTCATGAAGGGCTCGTCGTCTGACGGGACGTAGTCCTTGGGCAGTTCGATGCGTTCTGATTCGCTCATCGCTTTCCACTCACCACAATGCGGTAACCCACGCTCCCCAGAAAGCGGGGCGGAGCATATTCATCGGCCCTCGCAAGTCAACGAGCAGGCGCTGTTGCCCGCTCGCAAAACCCGGACCGGACCGAAAAACCTGTATGAAATTTGTGGCTTAGTGGGTTGATCGCGACTGCGTCGCTCAGGAGAACTTGGCCAGTTCCACCGCGGCACGCGTCTCGACCTCGTCGAGCGCGGCTTCCAGCTGCGCATCGTGGGTCTGGTCCCGCCGCGTCTGCAGCAGATCCATCAGCGCGACCAGCTTGGCCCGCGGCAGACCGCCCTCCAGGAGCGCGATCTTCAGCTCGTCGAGCACGTCGAGCAGGTCCATCGCCCGCTCGGTCGCCTTCTTCTTCGCCTGGGTGGCATCCTCCACGCCCTGCAGGGCGAGGATGGCGTCGACCGACTGGACCGAGGACGCGGCGCCGGCCGAGCCCGTGGAGGCGGCACGCGCCGTCTGGCCCGAATTGTCGAGCTTGAAGCCTTCCGAGGACGCGCCGGACGTGGTCTTGCGCTTGCTGCCCGACACGGCGGAGTTCGAACGGGGACCCTGGATCTTCATGACGAGAATCGAAGCCTCTCTGCGATGCGTTAATGCATGAAGGCCGCCGCTTAATAGAGGCTTAACCGACACGGTTTGCCCGGCAATTTGTGCCCGGCGAGACGGCCTCCCGGTCAGGTTTTCCGCCCTCCAGCACCGTCAGAAAATCACAAAGCCCATATTTTTCAATGTTTTATTATATTAACCACGCGCGCCATTCTGGCACGGTCTTCGCAAGGACGTGAAGCGAATACGTTCCGGAGACCGCAAAATGCGCATCTTTACCGCCCTTCTTGCCGCCCTCGCCCTGGCCATGCCGGCCATGGCCTCCTCGCGCATCAAGGACATGGTGGACGTCGAAGACGTTCGCGAGAACCCGCTCGTGGGCTACGGCCTGGTCGTCGGCCTGGACGGTACGGGCGACAGCCTGCGCAACTCGGCCTTCACCAACCAGTCGCTCAACGCGATGCTGGAACACTTCAACGTCAACACCCGCGACGCCAATCTGAACACCCGCAATGTCGCCGCCGTGATGGTGACCGCCAGCCTGCCGGCCTTCTCCGGCCAGGGCTCGCGCATCGATGTGACGGTCTCGGCCATCG
>Ga0207716_100157_pt1 | contig 53774 bp, 48 predicted proteins | sample TtaePargueraPR_FD_187739 | JGI IMG/M metagenome (GOLD analysis project Ga0207716, IMG submission 187739) | Aerobic enrichment media microbial communities from Bioluminiscent Bay, La Parguera, Puerto Rico - Tt and P2 (5) (SPAdes) | ecosystem: Environmental > Aquatic > Marine > Unclassified ... | reverse complement strand
GGGGGGGGGGGGGACGGGGACAGGACGTTTGCGACAAAAAAAGGGGCCGGCAAGCCGGCCCGTAATCCTCAGAAATCAGTGAACAAGTCTCTGAGACACCTTCCGAATCATCAACAGAAGTACATGTTGTTCAGGTACTCGGCCAACGCTTCGAAATTCTTGCGTTCTTGCTCGGTATTTGGAACAAACAGCGGATTTTCCATAAAAATACCTCCGGTTTACGGCAGATTGATTGCCTTTGTGCGATGGTCTAATGCTATCGTTAAAGCCATGACAAACCGTTGACAGGCTGACCCAGCCATTTGACATTTTGTATCAATCTGACAAACAGCCGTACGAGGACCGAGCAAAGTTGACCGAGTCATCGGAGCAAACCGCAGTGGCGGTCAATCCACCGGCGGTGGCGGCCTCCAGCACTCTGGCGCTGATCCACTACCTGGACAACCTGGGGTTGCTGGAACCGGCCCGGGTGGAGGAGATAACCGGCGCCAGCCTGGAGCAACTGCAGGATCCGGACCGGCGGGTCGCCGCAGATCGCCATTACCGGTTATGGGAGTACGCCGAGCAGGTGACCGGGGATCCCGCCGTTGGCCTTCATGCCGGCGCGGTGGTGGACCCCGAGCGTATGGGCCTGGTTGGCCACGTCTTCTTTAACTGCGACACCCTCGGCGAGGCCGTCACCCAATACGTCCGCCTGCACCGCCTGGTCAACGAATCGGTTCTGCTCAGCTTCGAACACAGTGAGGATCAGGCGATTCTCACCTGGCAGCCCGATATTCCCGGGCACTACTGCCGACAGGACATGGACCGGACTCTGGCGGCGGCGCTATCCCGCACCCGTCACTTCATCCACCCGCAGATTACCGTAGACTGGGCCGAAATCGCTCACCCGGAACCAGCCTACGGCAATGAGTACGAGGCCCTGCTGGGGGGGCCTGTGCGCTTTGGCAGCGGCAGCACCCGGATCGCCTTCGCCAGCCGCTTCCTTGAGCACCCGATCCCCCGCCGCAACCCCTACGTCTATTCGGCGGTCCTGCGCCAGGTCAACAGCCTGCTGGCACGAATCCAGACCCGGCGTTCGTTCAGCCGCAAGGTCCGCCGCCTGATCTCGCGGCAAATGTCCACCGAGCGGATTGATGCCGACAGCCTGGCGCGGCAATGCCATATGAGCCGGCAGACCCTGTACCGCCGGCTCAAGAAGGAAGGCATGAGCTTCCACGACCTGGTGGAGCAGGTTCGCAAGGATAAGGCCCTGCGCTATGTCGCGGCGGATCGCTACGCCCTCGGTGAGATCGCGTTCCTGCTGGGGTTCTCCGAGCTCAGTGCCTTCAGCCGCGCCTTCAAGCGGTGGACGGGGGTTGCCCCGGCCCAGTACCGGGCGCGCTGCCTGGCCATGGGATCGCCCGAGGAATCGGAGTAACCATGGCTGACCTCTCGCTGATCGCGATTATCCTGGCCGTCGTCTACGGTGTGGCGCTGGTTTGTGTGCACCGCATCCTGCTGACCTACCGGACTGCCCAGGGCGCGATTGCCTGGATCATCGGCCTGCTCGGCCTGCCCTACCTGGCGGTCCCTCTGTTCATGCTGTTCGGTCGCAACCGGTTCTCCGGCTACGTCAGTGCACGCCGGATGGGCGACCAGACCCTGGCTCCGCTGCTGAATCAGTTTGAGCAACAAACCGCGGCCATTACCAGTCCACAGCAGGAACACCTGAGTGACGAACTGCAGGTGCTGTGCAAACTGGCCCGCCAGCCCTTTACCGCAGGCAATCACTGCACCCTGTTGAAAGACGGTGTGGCTACCTTCGACGCCCTGTTCGAAGCCATGGAAAGCGCCCAGGACTATATTCTGCTGGAGTTCTATATCGTGCGTTCGGACCGGGTCGGCCAGCGCATCAAGTCGATTCTCAAGCGTAAGCTGGCCGAAGGCGTCAAGGTGTGGTTTATCTACGACGACATCGGCAGCGCCTTCCTGTCCGGCCGCTACCTGAAGGAGTTGAGCAGCGCCGGCGCCAGGATCGCCTCGTTCGGTGACGGCAACATCCGCCGGCGGCGGTTCCAGATCAACTTTCGCAATCACCGCAAACTGCTGGTGTGCGATGGCACCATCGGCTTTGTCGGTGGCATCAACCTGGGCGACGAGTACCTCGGCACGGCAATGGATCAGGAGCCCTGGCGGGATACCCACTGCCGCATAACCGGCGCCGCAGTCCTGGGCCTGCAACTGGCCTGGCTGGAGGACTGGAACTGGGCAGCTAACGACATTCCCCGGCTGAACTGGGATGCGCCGGAGCCCGACCCTGACGGCGAGAACGTGCTGGTGCTGGCCACCGGGCCGGCCGACCCTTACGAAACCTGCACCCTGTTTTTTCTCAATTGCATCAATAACGCCCGTTCCCGAATCTGGATTGCCTCACCCTATTTCGTGCCGGACTTCCAGGTGGTGAACGCGCTGCAACTGGCGGCGCTGCGGGGCGTGGACGTACGCATCATCATCCCCGAAAAATCGGACCAGCCGCTGATCCGGCTCGCGGCATATTCCTATCTGGTCCAGGCGTCTGCCGCTGGCATCGGCATCTATCAGTACCAGGCTGGCTTCATGCACCAGAAGGTGGTCCTGGTGGATGACCGCTATGCCGCGATCGGCACCGCCAATCTGGACAACCGGTCAATGCGGCTGAACTTCGAGATCACCACGCTGTCCACCGGCCGGGCGCTGGTCCGCGACGTTACCGGGATGCTCGAGGAAGATCTCACCAAATGCCGGCTGATGACCGAGCGGGACTATCGCGATCGCTCCCACCTGTTCCGGCTGTGTTGCCGGGCCGTCCGCCTGCTGGCACCGGTACTCTGACCCCACGGGATAGTGCGGGACGTTTTCCCGCGGCGCGGAATATGAGAGTATTCGCGACATCCGATTCGCCCCCCTGACGGCAGTTAACCAGGTCCATGAACACGTTCAAACCCAGAGAAACCCTCACCGAGCAGGTGGCCCGCCACATCGAAAACCTGATTGCCTTCGGGCAACTGCACTCCGGCGAGCGGATTTATGAAACCGCCATGGCCAAACAGCTGGACGTCAGCCACGGCTCCATCCGCGAAGGACTGCTGTTACTGGAAAAGCGCCACCTGGTCCGCAACGTGCCGCGCAAGGGTGCTTTCGTCACCGAGCTCGATCATTTCTTTGTCCGCAGCCTCTACGAAATACTCGAGCTCTACCTCACCCATACCGGGCGCAAACTGGCCCGCCAGTGGCAGCCGCAGGATATGACGCGACTGGAGTCGCTCTATGAGCAGATGGAAGCCTGTCACCAGAACAACGACCTGCTGGCGTTCCTGGAACTGGGCATCGAATATACCCAGGCCTCCCTGGCCTACGCTGACAACTATTTTATCGTCGCCGCCATTGACGACCTCTGGCCGTCCGCCAAACGCTGCGCCTTCGTGGCGTTCCGCCAGGGCAGTCAGAAGCTGCTGGAAGACAACCTGGCCCACATGCGGGAATCCATCGAGGCCATCCGCGCCCGCGATGAAGAACGGCTGACCGACATCCTGCGCCGCTACGCGAACCTGCAATGCGAACAGGTACTTGCTGCCCTCGAGGTCAAGGAACAGACCAATGATGCCGTGCGCTGACCTGTTCCGCGGCGGCCTCGGAGTGGGCCTGACCCTGCTGCTGGCCGCCTGTGCCACCGCCCCCCGCGAAACGGCGGTCACCCCGATGATGCCGGCACCGCCAGAGGACCCGCCTGCGGTACCGCAACCGGAGCTGCCCTGTGCCTGGAGCCAGGTAAAAGGCGTCGCCATCCTGCTGGTGGAAGCAACCGCAGACGGCAACGGAAATGGGACCTGGCAGTTTTTCCCCGGTGACGAGATCCTGTTCTACCCGACGCCACCGGGCGCCACACGCGGAGCGGAATACAAGGCTCTGTTGCGGCGCCCGCTGAGCGGCTCCTGCGAGCAGCCGGTGCTGTACCTGATTGCCCCGATCGGTCCGATCTGAGCGGCGCGTTAATCGAATAGCTGGGTGAAGGCGAAGCCGATATTCAGGTAGGCGCTCCAGTCGTCCCGATTGTTGTAGGCTGTCGCCAACTGGACCGGACCAAGAAAGGTGTCCACCCCCGCAAACACGCTCCAGGAACGCAACAGGTTATTCCAGCGTGCATCGCCCAGCGATTGCCAGGCATTGCCGGTCTCGAAACCGACACCGGCAAAATAAGGCACAAAGGGCCCGCCAAAACGTTGATGGACAAACACCGAGGCCAGGGCCGCATCCGGCCCGGCAATTTCACCCCGGCTGTAGGCAGACAGCTGGCGGAAACCACCCAGCAACACCGAGTTTTCAACACCCGGCACGCCGTCAGTCACCGCACTGGCATAGAGCTGACCGACCACGCCATACTCGTTCCAGGACCCGCCTGCCGCCAGCATCATGGTGTAACGGTCCAGATTGCGGTCTGCCCCCATTCCTGGCCGCTCGTACTCTCCGCGAATGCCGGCAAAAGCACCACTTTTCGGCAGAAACGGATCGTCCAGGGAGTCATGGACCAGACGCAGATTCCAGCCACCCTGGTCAATGGCGCCGCCCGGAGCAATCCTGGCACCCACCTGATCGTCCACCGTGGCGTAGCCGCGGGTGATACCCAAGCGCGCTTCGGCGTTGACACCTAGCTCGGTACCCAGCGACAGGTCCAGTTCGCGCTGGGTGATATCCACCTCGGCAATGCGATCCCCGGTGCTGTTGAACACACTCTGTTCATTGCGCTGATAGGTCGCCCCCGCAATCAGGAAACGCTTGAACCCGTAATCCAGGGGCTGGAACCATTCAGTACGGATCCGCGGTTCGGTACCCAGGCGAGCTCCGGTCTTCCATTCACCCCCCCAGTCATTGAGCTCCGTCATCCGCAGGGCCGCGCCGACATTGAAGCGGGTATCGTCGTTGAAGTTGTCTTCGTAACCCAGACCAAAACTCAGGTAGTTGGGCCCCCAGCTCTTTTCCTTGACCACGACATTGAGGACCGAGCCCTGTCCGGTCGGCGAAAGGCTGTAGGACACCATCTCGTAATACCCGAGCCCGTATATCCGTTTCAGGTCCTCTTCGAGCTGATCCACATCCAGCGGCTGCCCCAGCTTCTGACGCAGCCGGGCCCGCAAAAAACGGCGATCAAGCCGGATATCATCAGCAATCCGGATCCCGACGATGTTGCCAATGCTGGCGGGTCGGTGACTGCGATGCCCCTGATAGACCCGCCAGTCGTCTTCGCTGACCTGCAAGGGCCTGAGTTCGGTGGCGTGTTCCCGGGCGGCAGTCGCACCCAGTTCAAAAATCACCGGGGCGTTGTAGAAGTCCGTCGAGCCATGGCCCTCAAGATCCGGCCGGATCAGCACATCCTGATCCTGCAGCAGTTCCAGCTGCTGATCCGCGTTCATTCGGGTCATCAGCGTGGTCAGCTGGCCAACCACGGAAAAGGCCTCACGCAGGCTCTCCACATCCTGCAGGCGATCGGTGATATCCACTGCGATAATGATGTCAGCGCCCATGTCGTGGGCCACGCTGACCGGAATGTTATTGGCTACCCCGCCATCCACCAGCATCCGGCCGTCCAGCTCCACCGGAGCGTAGACTCCCGGAATGCTCATGCTGGCGCGGATGGCGGTGGCGAGGTCGCCACGGCGCAGCACAACCTGCTCGCCGGTTTCGAGGTCAGTGGCGACGGCACGGAAGGCGATCGGCAAGCGGTCGAAGTCTTCCACAAGGGCGGCGTCACGGGTCAGCTCGTTGAGGATGAAGCCGAGGTTCTGGCCCGCGATAATGCCACTACCCAGGTGGATGCCATCCAGCCGGATTCCGATGCCGGGTTCCACCGGATAGCGCCAATCGTCGGATTTGCGACGCACCGCCTTGTAGGCGCGGCCGGGATCATCCCGGAAACTGGCCAGCCAGTTGATGTCGATGAGCTGCTGCTCGATCTGCGCTACCGGCATTCCGAGGGCATAAAGGGCACCGATGGCCGATCCCGCGCTGGTGCCGACGATAACGTCCACGGGCACGCGCATTTCTTCCAGTACCCGCAGCACCCCGACATGGGCCAGCCCTTTGGCACCGCCGCCGCTGAGCACCAGGCCGATCTTGGGCCGGGAACCCGGCTCGGCTTGCGGCGTTTCCGCCAGCACAGCCGGCGCGACAAGGACCAGCAGTGCCAGCAGGCCACTCAGGGCACAGCGATTGAACATAGGTGTCATCCGTGCGAGGTCAATGCTTCGCCTTGTCCTCATCCACCAGGGAGAGATGGGAAACGTCCGGAACCAGAGGGGGTGGAAGGTCCCGTTCCACACCGATGTCGGCCCCCGGCGGTGCCAGCGTCCAGTCATCCAGATGCTCGAACATCGGCGCCTCCGCTTCCTGGTGCTCGGCCAGGGTAACCCCCGGGGGATCCAGGGTCAGGCCGCTGCCGGCCAGAATGTCATCGACCTTGTCGCCAGCAACCGGCAGGCGGTCACCCGGCTCGACAGCCGGTACGGCGGCCGGCTCTGCGGGCGGCGGAGCCCCGGCAGCCGTCGCCGGCGCGGTCTCGGTCGCTGCCGGGGTGGAGTCAGGCGCTGCCTGCGGTGCAGCAGCCATCGGCTTCACATACGCCACCATGCCGTGGCGGGCCAGCACCGCCCGATACTTTTCCGCCTGATCCTGCTCCAGACGATTGCGAATAACCACCGGTTGGCCCGCGAACATCCGCTCAACCTGTTCTACCGAAGCCTTGAACAGGTTCCTGGCATTATTGCGGACCACCTGAGGATCGGTACCCGGAGTACACTCACCCTTGAATACCAGCTGAAACATGTCTGTGACTCCCTGCACTTCGTTGTCGTTCATCATAGATGATGGCCCGTTCGGCGGGAAATCCCCGCTGCCATCGGCTATTTTTTGTTCAGATTGCAAATAATTGAAAAATCTAACCACAACAGGAGACAAGCCGCGACCAACTTTGCCATAATCTTCCGTAACATCCGGTTACATGCCGTTACACTTGGCTCGGGACACATCATCATGCGACTGACCTCCCCCCTCGCCGCCCTGGCTCTGGCCTCCGCCTTCAGCGTTAGCGCGCCCTATGCTGCCGCCGAAAACATCGACGTCCTGATGAGCGGCCTGTTTGCCGGCCAGGAAGCCACCTACGTCGGCTACGACAGCGTGGAACGCGAGGACATTCCGGCAACCTCCACGGTCGACCGCAAATACCTGATTGTTGATTTCCGACTGCAGTCCGAACAGGGATATGAACAGCTGCAGGCGAGTGTTCACAAGGTCTGTATGGCACTGCTGCGGGACCGTGACCTGATTTCCTCGCTCACCCGTGACGGCTATGACATGGTGTCTGTCGCGTTCGACCGCAAATCCCAATACGATTGCCTGTAACGGTACGCCGGCCGTCAGGGCACCGGATCCTGCCCTAGCAGTCGCGGGAACGCCTCGAGCGCACTGTTGACCGCGTCCAGGTTGAAGGCCTCCACATCTACCAGCAGTTTCTCACCATACAGCGTTACCGTACGGGATCGGAAACGTTTGCCCCAGGCCAGCACCTGGCTGGCGAATTCGCGCATTTCCTCCGGGTCACCACTGGCACGCACGGTCTTCCACTTTTCACCGAAATCCTTTGCCAGCTGGCTCCGCAGCCAGTCGCGCTCCTGCATGCTCATGGTTTCCGCCAGCAGGCGTCCCGAATCCTGCGGCTCGCTTTCGGGTTCGGCCTCTTCCGCACCGGCAACGACATCAGGCAGTGTTACCGTGAAGGTGGAGCCAACGCCCTGCTCACTCGCTACCGTCAGCTCGCCCCCCATCATCCGCACCAGCTTGCGACTGATCGCCAGCCCCAGGCCGGTTCCGCCATATCGGCGGCTGCTCTGGCCTTCCTGCTGCTCGAACGCATCAAAGATCCGTTCCTGCTGGTCCCGGGCGATCCCGATGCCGGTATCCGCCACCGTCACCACAAGCCGGTAATGGGCCGGCGCATCGTCATGTTCGTCACCACCCGGCAACAGCGTTGCCCGGGCTCGCACCGTCACCTCACCCTCGTGGGTAAACTTGATGGCATTGCCCACCAGGTTGAACAGTACCTGGCGTAGTCGCGCCTCATCCAGCAGCAGGGCCGCCGGCATTTTCTTGTCGACGCCAACCTCGAGGGTGATGCCCTGCTCCCGGGCCCGCAGGTCGAAGATATGACGGACATCGCCGAGCAGCCGCCGCAGCGACAGCGGGGCAATCTCCAGCCGCATCTTGCCGGCCTCGATCCGCGACAGGTCGAGGATGTCATTGATCAGCATCAGCAGACTGCGGCTGCCGGCACGAATGGCGTCCAGATAGGTTTTTTGCTGCGGATCGGTCACCTTGTTCCGCAGCAGATCGCTGTAACCGATTACCGCATTCATCGGGGTGCGGATCTCATGGCTCATATTGGCGAGGAACTCGCTCTTGGCACGGTTGGCGCTCTCTGCCTCGCGAGCCAGCCGCTCCGCTTCCAGCTTGGCCGCCCGCAACTGGTCCTCACTGCGGCGCAGGGCGTTTTCCGAGCGGATACGCTCGTCCACTTCACGGGACAGCTTGCGGTTCCAGTACAGGAAGATCAGTACCACCACCAGGGCGATCAGGATGACCCGTCGTACCGCGGTATAGTCGGTTCCCTGCTCGATATCGAGGTGAATCCAGCGATTGTAGATGGCCTCGGACTCCCGGGGCTCGAGACTGCCCAGGGCCTTGTTGATGATGCGTAACAACTCCGGCCGATCCTTGTGGACCGCAAGGCGGAGCTCATACTGGTAAGGCGTTATGCTGGTAATTCGCAGGTTCGACAGCCCGAGCCGGGCTACCGTGTAACTGACTGCCGGGATATGGGTGACCATCACGTCCAGATCGCCATTGGACAACGCCAGTAACCCCTCTTCCACTGATTGCATCGGGTACAGGTTCAGGTTCGGGTGATTGATCAGCAGGTAGTCATGGCTGGCCTGCTGGCGTACCACTCCGACCCGCTCATCCCGTAACTCCCGCAACTCGCCGATGAAGCGGCCATCATCGCGAATGACCAGCACGATGGGTACCGCAAGGTAAGGCCGGCTGAACAGAAATTCGTCCTCCCGCTGGGGGGTGCGGGTGAGTGCCGGCAGGATGTCGATCCGGCCTTCCCGCAGCATCGTTTCTGCCTTCTCGGGCTGTTCCAGTGCTTCGCGGCTGAATTTGACCTTGAGTTTCTGTTCAAGCAGGGCAACCAGGTCCGGCACCAGACCGTTTACCTGACTGTCCTCAAGGAACTCGAACGGCGGCCAGTCATCGCGGAATGCAATGCGCAGATTGGGGTTGCGCTTGAGCCAGTCCTCTTCGATGCCGGTAAGAGTGAGGCCATCGCCGGGCTCCACCACCGGCACCGGCGATTGCAGCCAGGCCTGGCGGATGGTGCGGTGTTCGATGTGGCTGATGGAGGCGACTGTCTGGTCGAGGATCCGTGACAACTGGTCCCGGCCGGCTGGCACTTCGAGCACCACGTCCACTTCCTGCTGATCCAGCAACACCCCCAGCCCGACGCCGTTGATCATCGCCGACTGCAGGTAGTCGGACACCACCGGTACCGGCCCCAGGAACGCATCCACCTGGCCGGACAGCAGCAGGCTGACCGCTTCGCTGATACTTGTTACCGGCACCGGGGTAAAACTCTCAACGGGGTCCAGTAGGTTGAACTGGATGCGGTCACCGCCCACCAGAGCGATGCGGCGCCGCTCGAGATCGGTGAGCTTGCGGATACTGGCATCGCCAACATCCATGAAAACCCCGTAGGTCAGTGTCATCAACGGCGCCGTCACCAGCCGTTCTGCTGCCACCTGCTCCCCCGGCATCAGCAGGGTCAGCCAGCCATCCAGCTCGCCGGCTTCCGCCATTGGCGGCGCACCGGCAACCGCTGCGTCACCTTCCAACGGTACCACCTCCACCGGCACGCCCAGTTTGTCCGAAATCCGCGCAAGATAATCGACATAGGTGCCAGCCAGCTCATCATTCCCGGCGCGGAATGCGAGGGGAACCTGCGCGCTTCGCACGCCAATCCGGAAGCGTTCCTGGGCGGCCAGCCAAGCCAGGTCTCCGGCACCGAGCACCGGCGCCGGGGATGGCAGCGGCGGCTCCACCGCAAGCACAGGTGCCACCAGGCACACCATCAGGAGCAAACACCGACCGAACGCCGCAACCACTGGATATCCTCGCCACTTACACTACATTTAGAACAACCGGTAACTTCAAAAAATCAATACCTTTGGGTGCCCAGATGGATACGACCACGCACAACCTGAACACCCTTTTCGACCAGCTTGGCCTGCCTTCCGACGACGCCAGCATCGAAAAGTTCGTTGCTTCTCACTCCCCGCTGGCACGTGAAATTGCCCTCAGGGATGCGCCGTTCTGGAGCCAGAGCCAGGCCAGCTTCCTTGAGGAGGGCCTGGAAGACGACTCCGACTGGGCGGAAGTCATCGACGAACTGGACGCCTTGCTGCGGCACTGAACGCCGGGCTAGTCTTCGCCGTCGCGACGGGCACGACGGGCCCGGGGGTGGCTCTGGTCATACACCCGGGCCAGGTGCTGGAAATCCAGGTGGGTGTAAATCTGGGTGGTCGCAATATCGGCGTGCCCCAGCAACTCCTGGACCGCCCGCAAATCGCCACTGGACTCCAGCAGGTGGCTGGCGAACGAGTGCCGGAGCAGGTGCGGATGCAGCCGCTGCTCGGCGCCCTTGGTAATGCCCCAGCGGCCCAGTCGCGCCTGGATACTGCGGGTGCTGATCGGATCGCCCCGCCGACTGACAAACAGCGCGGGCTGCCCCTCGCCGGCCAGTGACGGCCGCACCGCCAGCCAGGCGCGAAGCGCCTCCTGAGCCTTACGGCCGACCGGCAACAGCCGCTCCTTGCGGCCCTTTCCCAGCACCCGGATCTCGCCACTGGCCAGGTCGAGCGCATCCCGGGTCACCCCTGCCAGTTCCGCCAACCGCAAGCCCGAGGAATACATCAGCTCGAACATCGCCAGATCGCGGATTTCCAGCGGGTCGTCGGGCTGGCTGTCGAGCAGCTGATTGAGCTGATCGACATCGGCCACCCGGGGTAACCGGCGACCGGAGCGAGGGGCACGAATATCCAGTGCCGGATTGTCGGTCGCACGCTTTTCCCGCAGCAGGTAATCGTAAAAACGGCGGGTTGCCGAGAGATGGCGCGCAATGCTGCGACCACCAAGACCGGAACGACTGAGTTCTGCTACGTAGCGCCGCAAAGCGTGACTGTCGACCCGCCGCCAGTCGGTCAGTGCCTGGCCATCGAGGTACTCGGCCAGTCGCGCCAGATCGCGGTAATAACTGTCACAGGTTCGGGGCGATTGCCGGCGTTCGGCAGCGAGATGACGAATAAAGGCCGCCACCGGCTCGAGAAGGGAGGCAGCGGCCACCGGCATCAGGACTCCACCACCTCATCGACGATGGGAATCACCATGTGCCGCTCCAGCATGGCAGGCAGCAGCCGGCTCAGGGTATCACTGATGTAGCTCAGGAACAGGGACCCCATGCTCTGGTCAAAATAGCCTGCTTCGCAGCTGCCAACGGCAAACACCCCGAGTAATTCATCATTACGCAGCGGCACCAGGGCCACCGAGGCAATGGGATCTTCCCGTTCCGGAAACAGGAATTCGCGCTCGCTCTCCCGGAACTGGCCGCAGACCGCACGCTGGCCCTCGAGCAGGGTGCCGAGATGTTGCTGCGCCTGCGCCGGCGACACCACATGGAGGGCACCTTCGGCGGTAACCGGCAGGGGGAGGTCGGTAAACAGTAGCAAAGAGGCCGCATCAAGGCCGAAATCGCCGCGGATACTGTCATCGATCGCCGCGGCCATCTCGTTGAGATTCCGTGCTTCGATCACCTGCATCAGCAGTCGCTTGCTCTTCTCGAACAGGCGGTCGTTGTGCCGGGCGATTGATACCAGCTCCACCAGTTCCCGACGCAGGGTATCGCGCTGTTCGCGAAACAGGTGAACCTGGCGCTCCACCAGGGATATGGCCCGGCCACTGTCGTGGGGCAGAGTCAGGCTGCGCAGCAACTCATCCTGGTCGATGAAAAAGTCGGGGTTGTCACGCAGGTATTCCGCAACGTCCTCGCGGCTCAGCTTACCGGCCTTCTCGCGGACCGCTTGTTCTGTCATGCAGCTCTCCTCCGATCACCGGTCAGGAGCGACCGGCGCTTCCATTATTGCCACCGCTGTTACTGTTGTTATGACGGCTCCGCGCCTTGTTTCGGCTGTCCTGGGGACGGCCCGGACGCCGCCGGCGGGGTGCGGTCTCGCCCGGAAGACGGATCTGGCCTTCGTAGACGGTAGCGGTCGGGCCTTCCATCATAACAGGGGTACCCTCCCCCTGCCATTCGATCACCAGCCGGCCGCCACGCAGCTCAACCTCAACCTTGTCATCCAGCAACCCGCGCAACTGGCCGGCCACCACCGCGGCACAGGCACCGCTGCCACAGGCCAGGGTTTCACCGGAACCGCGTTCGAACACCCGCAGCCGCGCCTTGCCACGACTGACAATCTGCAGGAAGCCGATGTTGGCCCTTGCCGGAAATCGCGGATGACGCTCCAGTTTTGGCCCCAGCGTCGCCACCGGCGCAGTGTCCACGTCGTCAACCAGCAGCACACCGTGGGGGTTGCCCATGGACACGGCGCTCAGCTCAACCACTTCGCCATCCACCTCAACGGTATACACCGCCTTGCGGGCATTGGCGGCAAACGGAATGGCCGGCGGATTCAGCTCCGGCACGCCCATGTTGACGGTGACCCAGCCGTCCCGCCCGGTTCGCAACTCGATCACGCCCTTGGCGGTCTGGACCCGGATTACCTTTTTATTGGTCAGGCGCTGGTCGCGGACAAACCGGGCAAAACAGCGCGCCCCGTTACCACATTGCTCCACTTCGGAGCCGTCGGCGTTGAAGATCCGGTAGCGGAAATCCACGTCCGGCAGCCCCGGCGGCTCCACCACCAGCAACTGGTCAAATCCGATACCAAAGTTCCGGTCGGCCAGTTCGCGGATCAGTTCCGGTTGCAGCCGGAAGGGCTGGCTGATGGCATCCACAACCATGAAGTCATTGCCCAGCCCGTGCATCTTGGTAAACGCCAGCAGGGGCCCCTGATTACGGCGCGGCGGGTTCATCTGGTCAGTCCCTCTCATTCCGGCAGACAGCTTTCCGGGCCGAGCTGGTCCTCGAGGGTCTCCCGCCGGCGTACCACGTGCACCCGGTCGCCATCCACCATCAGCTCCGGCGGACGGTTACGGGTGTTGTAGTTGGAACTCATCACAAAACCGTAGGCGCCTGCGGAACGGACCGCAAGCAGGTCACCGGGCTGCAGGCTCAGACGGCGGTTCTTGCCGAGGAAGTCGCCGGTTTCGCACACCGGACCCACCAGGTCCCACTCCCGGGCCTCGGTATCGGTGCGGGGCACCACCGGAATGATGGCCTGCCAGGCGCTGTAGAGCGCCGGCCGTATCAGGTCGTTCATTGCGGCGTCGATGATGGCGAAATTATGGTGATCGGTACACTTGAGGAACTCCACCCGGGTCAGCAGGATCCCGGCGTTGGCCGCGATGGAGCGGCCCGGCTCAAGAACCAGTTCCAGCTTGCGGTCACCCAGCCGGGCCTTCAAGGCCTCAACATAGTCCGCAGGCGCAGGGGGATGCTCCTCGTCATAGGTCACTCCCAGGCCACCGCCCATGTCCAGATGGCGAATGGTGATGCCCTGTTCCGCCAGCCGGTCAACCAGCGCCAGCACCCGGTCAAGGGCGTCCAGGAAGGGCGCCACCGAGGTGAGCTGGGAGCCGATATGGCAATCCACTCCGATCACCTCGAGGTTGGCCATGGCCGCGGCCCGGGCGTAGACCCGCGGCGCATCAGCGATATCAATGCCGAATTTGTTTTCCTTGAGACCGGTGGAAATATACGGGTGGGTACCGGCATCCACATCCGGGTTGACCCGCAGTGACACCGGTGCCCGCAGGCCCAGCTCGCCGGCAATCTCGTTGAGACGGTCCAGCTCGGTATCCGATTCGACGTTGAAACAGCGCACGCCCGCTTCCAGCGCCCGCTTCATTTCCCACGGCTGCTTGCCCACCCCGGAGAACACTACCCGGCCAGGGTCACCACCGGCGCGGATCACCCGCTCCAGCTCACCGGCAGAGACGATATCAAAACCGGCACCCAGCCGGGCCAATACGTTCAGCACCGCCAGGTTGCTGTTGGCCTTGACGGCATAGCACACCAGATGCGGCTGTCCGGCGAGGGCATCGTCATAGGCCCGGTAGTGCCGTTCAAGGGTTGCCCTGGAATAAACATAGGCGGGTGTGCCAAAACGCTCTGCAATATCCGCAACCGGGACATCTTCAGCGAAGAGCTGGCCATCGCGATAGTTGAAGTGATCCATCCGAATTCCTGAAAAAGAAAAAATGTGAGCCGGTCAGTCGGTCGTCACCGCAGGGCGCCGCCGTTCGTCATCCGTCGCCGAGGCTGGAGCCGACTGCGGCTCGGCGGTAACGCTGGCCGGCACCTCCCGGTAAAGCGGGCCTTTCTGGCCGCAACCGGCAACCAGCGTGCCGGCCACCAGCAAAAACACCATCAAGAGTCGAGCCCGCATCGCAAAACCTGCCCAGTATCGATCGTAAACGCGCAGTATACCTGAGTCAGACCGCGCGGGGCGAGATCGGCACGGCGGCACCGGTACCTCGCCCGGGGCAGCGGCAGGAAGAGTTTTTTCCGGCGGCAGAATCAGTATGATGAGGACTTGCTGCAACGCCCTGCCCCGTCAGGGAGATGAGGGTCCGGAGGATCTGACGTGAAAGAGTTTTTTATCCGCCGATACCGGTCCGATGCTGCCGGAGGCGATCCCCGCAGAACCCTGATCCGGGTTGATGACAACGGTCTGGTCACCTACGCCGACGCGCAGGCAGAGGCCGTGCTCGGCTATGACGCCGGTGCGCTTGAAGGCCGGCCGGTTACTTGCCTGGTGGCCGCCCGCGAGGACGACCCGTTTGCGCCCGGCAACCGGCAGCGCATGGAGAGCGGTGAAGCCGCGCAGATCACTCTGCGACATCGCGACGGCTATTACTTTACCGCCGAAGTCACCCTGCGCCTCAAGGTTCGCGATTCCGACCGCGCCGCGACCGCCTTCATCAGCCTGCGGGATCAGCAACCGCTGGATCCGCGACTGCTTCAGCCGGCCGACAGCAGCGGTGCCCTGGGGATCTGGGAACTGGACATCCCGGAGAACCAGCTGACCTGGAGCGAAGGCATTTACCACATGCTGGAGTTACGGCCCGGCGCCGAGCTCACCCCGGAGCAGGCCCTGTTTTACTGCCAGGGCAGCCAGAACCGGCTGCGGGCCCTGTTCCGTCGCTGCATGCGAAACGGCCGCCCGTTCAGCGTCACCTTTGAGGTTGTCACTGCCCGCCAGCGTATCCGCCGACTGAAACTGGACGGTCGCCCCCTCCACCGGGGCCAGCCGATTGTCCGGCTGGGCGGCACCATCACCGATCTCACCGGGGAAATGATCCAGCGCCAGGCCCGCAGCCACACCCGGCAACTGTTGCAGGCGACCATTGGCGCAACAGACAACCTGGTGGCCGCGGTCGACCGCAAACTCAACCTGGTGTGCTGCAATCGACCGTTCCAGGAGCAGTTTGCCCTCAGTTTCGGGATTACCCCGGTTGAAGGCGACAACCTGAGCACCCTGCTTGCCAGCTTCCCGAACGAACGACGGCTGACGGAGCGCCTGTGGGCAAGAGCCTTCGAGCGCGACAGTTTTATTGTCGAAATGCCCATCGCCCAGCACAACAACCAGTTACCGGTGTTCGAGTTCCATTTCCAGCCGCTGAAGAGTGAACAGGGGGAGGTTACCGGCGCCGTCCACGTGGCGAAGGACATCACCGACCGGCTGCGGGCCGCCGGCACCAGTCATTTCCGCAACCGCCACGACCCGGTCACCGGCTTGCTCAACCGGCGGGAATTCATCCACCGCCTCAACCGGGTGCTGGGGCGGCCGGTGACGGAAAGCAACAGCCACGGTCTGCTGTATCTCGACCTGGATGATTTTGCCCGCTTCAACGATCTCTGCGGCAATGGTTCCTGCGACCGTTATCTGCGCGCCCTCGCCAGTGTGCTGGGCGTCCGGGTACGGCAACGGGATGCCCTGGCGCGACTGTCCGGAGACACCTTTGCGCTGCTGCTGGAGAACTGCAACGAAGGCCAGGCCCGCCGGGTTGCCGACAACCTGCTGGCACTGACCCGGGAGTTCGTCTTCGAATGGCAGGGCCGGCAACTGGCCACCACCGCCAGTGCCGGCCTGCTGATGATCCACGAAGACTCCCCACGGGACGGCGAACAACTGATCGGCCAGGCGGCGGACCTGTGCCACACCGCCAAGATCGCCGGCCGCAACCGGGTACACACCAGCCACTCAGGCACCGACAACGATAGCGAACGACGGGTGAGACGGCTGTTGGAGCTGATACAGCAGAGCCTGGACAACGACACCCTGATCCTCGAATTCGAGACCCTGCGCCCGGTGGCCAGCGCCACCTGGGGCGATCACGTCGAGATTCTGGCCCGCATCGGGAGCGACGACCCACAGGAGCCCGCCCTGAAACCGGCAGACTTCCTGCCGGTTGCGGAACGTTTCGACCTGGCCAAACTGATTGATCGACAGGTTATTCGCAAGACCCTGGGCTGGCTGGCGAGCCAGCCACTGATGGAGCCGCGACTGAAATACTGCGGCTTCAATCTGTCGCTGGCGAGTGTGCTGGATGACAGTTTTCCGGATTTTGTAGAGACGCTGCTCAAGGAATTGCCGTTTGCCGCGGAAAGCTTCTGTTTCGAGATCCGCGAGGCGGACGCCAGCCAGTATCCGGATGACGTGGCGATACTCTGTGACGGCCTGCACCGCATCGGCTGCCGTATCGCCCTTGACGGTGCCGGAGCCTCAGTGGCGAGTTACAGCCTCGCAGCCCGGTTACCGGTGGACATCATCAAACTCGATGGCGGGATGATCCGGGGCCTGGAGAATGACCCGGTACAACTGGTCATGACGGAAACCCTGCAGCGGATTGCCGTCGCGGCCGGCAAGGCAACGGTGGCGACCTATATCGAAAACGACGATACCCTGCGGAAGGTGCGCACGCTGGGCATCCACTACGGCCAGGGCCATCGCCTGTCGCGACCACGACCACTGACCGAACTGACAGCGGCATCAGTGCCGCTGGAGTGCGGGCCGGCCGGCACCTGACCGGCCTGCCCGCACCGCTCCTTGCTCAGAGCTGCTGGCGCGCCCGGGCTATTGCCGCCCGCACCTGCCCCGGCGCGGTACCGCCCAGGTGGTTACGGGCCTGCACCGAGCCTTCCAGGGTGAGCACGTCAAACACATCGGCTGCGATCACACTGGAGAAGCCGGCCAGCTCGTCCAGGGTCATTTCGGAGAGGTCGCGCTGCTCGGCAACGCCAAAGGCGACCGCCTTGCCGACAATCTCATGGGCATCGCGGAACGGCACGCCCTTCTTCACCAGGTAATCGGCCAGGTCGGTAGCGGTTGAGAAACCGCGCTTGGCCGCGGCCCGCATACTGTCCGCCTTGGCACGGATGGCGGGGACCATGTCGGCATACGCCTTCAGACAGCCCTTGACGGTATCCAGGGTGTCAAACAGTGGCTCCTTGTCTTCCTGGTTGTCCTTGTTATAGGCCAGCGGCTGGCTCTTCATCAGGGTCAAAAGGCTGACCAGGTGCCCGTTGACCCGACCGGTCTTGCCGCGCACCAGCTCCGGCACATCCGGGTTCTTCTTCTGGGGCATGATGGAGGAACCGGTACAGAACCGGTCCGGCAGGTCAATGAAATCAAACTGCGCCGAGGTCCACAACACCAGCTCTTCACTGAACCGGGACAGGTGGGTCATCAGCAGCGCGGCGAAGCTGCAGAACTCGATGGCAAAATCACGATCGCTGACCGAGTCCAACGAGTTTTCCGTCGGCCGGTCAAAGCCCAGCAGGCGGGCCGTCATCGCACGGTCAATCGGATAGGTGGTACCGGCCAGCGCCGCTGCGCCCAGCGGCATCACGTTGACCCGCTTGCGACAGTCCTGCAACCGCTCGGCGTCACGCACCAGCATTTCATACCAGGCCATCAGGTGGTGGCCAAAGGTGACCGGCTGGGCGGTCTGCAGATGGGTAAAGCCCGGCATGATGGTGTCCGCTTCCCGCTCGGCCACATCAAGCAGACCCGATTGCAGGCGTTTGAGCTCCTCGGCGATCACATCGATCTCGTCCCGCAGGTACAGACGGATGTCCGTCGCCACCTGGTCGTTACGGCTGCGGCCGGTGTGCAGCTTCTTGCCGGTAATGCCGATGCGGTCGGTCAGCCGGGCCTCGATATTCATGTGGACATCTTCCAGGCTCACCGACCACTCAAAGTTGCCTGCCTCGATATCCGCCTTGACGCCGTTCAGGCCTTCGACAATCTGGTCGCGCTCTGCTGCAGTCAGCACACCTACCTCGGCCAGCATGGTGGCGTGGGCGATGGAGCCGGTGATGTCGTGGTGGTACAGTCGCTGGTCAAAACCGACCGAGGCCGTGAAGCGCTCGACAAATGCGTCCGTCGGTTCACTGAAACGACCGCCCCAGGGTTTCTCGGAGGTCTTGCTCTGATCGGTCATGGTCTATCTTTCCTGCTGACAGCCCGGCATCATTCTGCCGACGTGGATGGAATAAAGGCCGCGATTATAACACTCTCGGGCACCGTCTCGCCCACCCGAGTTCAGGACTCCGCAGTGATGACAGCGCCGCAGGCCAGAAAACCCGAACCCGCCGCCGGCTCCAGTGCGGCGAAGGATTTCTTTATCCCCGACCTGTGCCGGGTACGGGCGGTATTCATGCTGCTGATCACCAGCGAATTGCTGGTGTTGCTGATGTCGGTCGTCCAGGCCCGTTCCGGCTGGATTGACTGGAACTACTTCGGGCTGCTGTCGCTGTTTGTGCAGTGGACGGTGCTCACCAGCACCGCACTGATCTGCCTGCTGCGCCAGCGCATGGCCAGACTCAGCACCGCGATGGCAACTGCCGCGGTGGCGGCCATTGTGCTGGCCGATGTCCTGACATTCAGCCTGTTCGCTGACAGCGTGCTTTATCCGGAACCCGGCATCAGCGGCTGGCAGGGCATCATCAAAAAACTGCTGATGGCGCTGCTGATCACCCTGATGGTACTGCGCTATTTCTACCTGCAGCACCAGTGGCAACAACAGCAGGAAGCCGAAATGCAGGCCCGGCTGACCGCGTTGCAGGCGCGTATCCATCCACACTTCCTGTTCAACAGCATGAACACCATTGCCAGCCTGATTGCCAGTAACCCGGAGCAGGCCGAGGAGGCGGTGCTGGACCTGTCAGAACTGTTTCGCGCCAGCCTGCGGACCGAGCAGCGGCTGATCTCGCTGGCTGAGGAACTCACTCTTTGCCGCCGCTACCTCGCCATCGAAGGCTTGCGCCTGGGGGACCGGCTGAAGGTAAACTGGCAAATAGATGCAGACGTCAGCCAGCAGGCGATACCGCCACTGACCCTGCAACCACTGGTGGAGAATGCCATCTATCACGGTATCCAGCCGCGCCCGGAAGGCGGCACCGTGGACATCGAGGCCGTCCGTAACGGCAACTCGGTTTACCTGATGGTACGAAACCCGAAGCCCGCCGACGGCGCCGCCGGACACGACGGCAACCGCATGGCGCTGGACAACATCCAGTCCCGCCTGCAAGCCCTGTTCGGCGACCGGGCGGTGCTTAAACACAGCCACCAGCAGACCATTTACACAGTGACGGTGCGCCTGCCCTGGCAGCGTGCCGGCGCAGCCAGCAACGCGGGACAACCATGAACGAGCCCAGCCCAGCCAGCCCGAGACGCAAGGTTCTAATTGCCGACGACGAACCGTTGGCGCGGCAACGGGTACGCCGTCTGCTCGACGAGCTGCCAGGTTATGAAGTCTGCGGGGAAGCCGCTGACGGCAACGCCGTCCTCAATCAGGTGGCCAGCCTGCACCCGGATATCGTCCTGCTGGATATCCGCATGCCAGGGATGGATGGTATGGAGGCGGCGGGTCGGCTGCAGGCGCTGGACAGCCCACCGGCGATCATCTTCTGCACCGCCTTCGACCACTATGCCATTGACGCCTTTGGCGTCCAGGCCGCTGCCTACCTGCTCAAGCCGGTGCGCCGTGAAGCCCTCGCCGATGCACTGGCAAGGGCCGGCCGCCTCAACCGGCTCCAGCGCCAGGCCCTGCAGGTCGCCCCGGCGGACCGCGAAGAACGCCTGGCCATCCGCACCCATCGTGGCACCGAACTACTCGACGTCGGCCAGATCGCCCTCTGCGAAGCCGACCAGAAATACGTCACCATCCACCACACCCGGGGCGAGAGCCTGTGTGACTACACGCTCAAAGAACTTGAGCTCGCCTACCCCGACGACCTGCTGCGAGTCCACCGCCATACCCTGGTGGGTGTCCGCTACATCCGTGGCATCGTCCGCTGTGCAGACGGCCAGCTCGCAGTCCGCCTGCCGGAACCCTGGGGCCAGCGTGCGGTCAGTCGACGCCACGGCAGTGCGGTACGGCAATGGCTCCGGGAACACCAACCGGGGTGAGTTACCCCCTCTGGTCACGGGACTTTTTGGTCGCTACACGGTAACCTATCGGGACATTTTCCTGACCCGGCAAGTACCTCAACATGTCAAAACGTACCCTTCGCATTGCAACCCGCAGCAGCGCACTGGCGCTATGGCAGGCTGAATTCATCAAGGCAGAACTGGAACGACTGCACGACAACGTCACCGTTGAACTGCTCAAGATCAAGACCCAGGGCGACAAGATCCTCGACGTACCGCTGGCCAAGATCGGCGGCAAGGGGCTGTTCGTCAAGGAACTGGAAGAAGCCATGCTCGACGGCCGTGCCGACCTCGCCGTACACAGCATGAAAGACGTTCCGATGGAGTTCCCCGAAGGCCTCGGCCTGGTGGCTATTTGTGAGCGGGAAGATCCAACCGACGCCTTTGTCAGCAACCGTTTCGAATCCATCGACGCCCTGCCGGACGGCGCCGTGGTGGGCACCGCGAGCCTGCGCCGCGAAGCCCAGCTGCGGGCCTACCGCCCGGACCTGCAGATCCGCACCCTGCGGGGTAACGTCAATACCCGCCTGGCCAAGCTTGACGCCGGTGACTATGACGCCATTGTGCTGGCCAGTTCCGGCCTGAAACGCCTCGGCTTCCATGACCGCATCCGCGACTGCCTGCCCGACACCCTGTCGCTGCCTGCCGTTGGCCAGGGTGCACTGGGTATCGAGTGCCGGCTGGCTGACCGGGAATTACTGGCCATGCTGGAGCCCCTCAATCATGCAGACTCGGCGGACCGGGTCCGTGCGGAACGCGCGCTGAACCGACGTCTGGAAGGTGGTTGCCAGGTTCCCATTGCCGCCTACGCCCTGCTGGAGGACGAGGACACCCTGTGGCTGCGCGGCCTGGTCGGTGCGGTCAATGGTACGGAAATCTTCCGGGTAGAAGGTCGCGCCCCCCGCAACGAAGGCGAACGGCTGGGCCGGGAGCTGGCAGAGGACCTGCTCGCCATGGGCGCCGACCGGGTACTGGCCGAGATCTATGGCCACACCCCGAAGTAAGGTGGCGACCGGCGAGCCTGCGAACGACCGGCCACCGCAGCCATTGGCAGGGCGACGGATCCTGATCTGTCGCCCGCGCCCCGATGGTGAGCGCCTGGCACGGCAGTTTCGCGAATCCGGCGCAGACGTCCGGGTTTTGCCCACCCTTGCCCGCGAAGCCCTGCCGGAAACCCCCGAAACCCGTACGCTGATCCAGAACCTCGACCAGTTCCACCACGTCATCGCGGTCAGTCCCTATGCCGCCACCCTGTTGTTGGAGCTGCTGGACACCTGGTGGCCACAGGTACCCGCAGGCCTTCACTGGTATGGCGTGGGTGCCGGCACCGCAGCGGTGCTGTCTGCGGCAGGTGTTACACCGGAAGCCCCCGGGCACGGCTGGACCAGTGAAGACCTGCTGGCCTTGCCGGGGTTGCGGACTCCTGACGGTGAGCGGGTACTGCTGGTCCGCGGCGAGGATGGCCGCGAACTGATCCGGGACACGCTCAGCCAGCGCGGAGCCGAGGTAACCGTGCTGCCGCTTTACCGTCGCTTTTGCCCTGACTACGATAAGAAGACCATAACCGATGTGCTGACCGACTTTGATCCGGAGGTGATCATCGCGCTGTCCGGAGAAACATTGAACAATCTCGTCGCGCTCGGTAAGAATACCAACCATAATCTGATGAAAAGATTGCTGCTTGTGCCCGCAGAGCGCGTTGCCGAGCAGGCCCGGAGCGCCGGGTTCCGGTGGCTCTGCATACCGCAGGGCCTTGCAGACACCGACATCGTGGCAGCCGTAGTGCGCGAACTGCCAACGGAACAGCACTGACCGGCAACCGCATATCCGGGACCCACTGACAGCCAAGTAAGGAAGCCTGTGACTGAGACAAACGCGCAACTGCCCGCCCCGCTTGAAACCCCGCCGCCAGCCCGGCAGAAACTGTGGCCCGTATGGCTGGTTGCGTTACTCGCCCTGATCCTCGCCATTGGCCTCGCCCTCTGGAACTGGCAGCAATGGCAGACCCAGCAGCTGCTCAGCCAGCAGCTGGCCAACGTCGAAAACAACACCCGTCAGCTGCAACAGGATTTTGGCCAGAGTGGCAGTGAGCGCGCTGACCGGCTCGTTGCCCTGGAGACCCGCCTCGGCGAGCAGCGGGAACTGCTGGCCACCCAGCAGCGCCAGATCGACCATAACGCCCAACAGTTACTGGAGGCCGGCAACCGGACCCGCACCGACTGGCTGCTGGCCGAGGCCGAGTTCCTGCTGCGCATTGCCAACCAGCGCCTGCTGGTGGAAAAAGACATTCGTGGCGCACTCGCTGCCTTGCAGGAAGCCGACAGCGTGCTGTTGGAGTCGGATGACGTGGGCGTCTATGCGGTCCGCCAGCAACTGGCGAAAGAAGTGCTTGCCCTGAAAGGCATTGCCGGCGTTGACCGGACCGGGCTTTACCTGACCCTGGAAGCCGCCATCGACAGCGTGAACCAGCTCACCGACGACGCACTGATCCACGACCGCGCCCCGGCCTTTACCGGCAGCGGCGACGAAGCGGAGCCCATTGGCGACCAGGGCATGCTGGCCAAGGCCTGGTACCAGCTCAAAACCACCCTCGGCAACGTGATCGTGGTGCGGCGACTGGACGAGCCGGTGAAACCGCTGTTGTCGCCGGACCAGAGTGCCTACGCCCGCCTCAACCTCCAGCTGATGCTGGAAGAAGCGGAAATGGCGGTCTTGCGCGGCAACCAGCCGTTGTTCGAGCGCGCCCTCGGCAAGGCAGCAACGGCGCTGGGACAATGGTATGACCGCAGCGACCAGCGCATCGTGGCCCTGGCCCGGACCCTTACCGAACTGGCCACCCGCAATGTTGACCCGGAGCTGCCAGACATCAGCCGCTCCCTGTCACTGCTCAAGGCCCGGCTGGCCGGCCGCCTGGGTAATGGCGAGGCCGCCGCCTCCGGTGAAGGGGACGCCTCATGATCCGGTTGTTGCTGATTGTCCTGGTTGCCCTGCTCATCGGCACCGCCCTGAGCCTTGGCCTGCAATATGACCTCGGCTATATCAGGATCAGTCTCGGCAACTACCTGGTCGAAACCAACTTCTGGGTCGGCCTGTTTGTGCTTGCGGCACTGGTCGCCCTGATCCTGGTTACCGTGGCGCTGATCCGCCGCCTGGGGCGCAGCACCGGGTTTGTCACCGGCTGGCTGGCCCGGGGCAACGAACGCCGCGCCCGCCGCCGCACTACCCAGGGTCTGCTTGCCCTCGCCGAGGGTAATTGGCCAAGGGCCCGCAAGTTGCTTGAGGCGTCCGCTGGCCATGCCGATACCCCTCTGATCAACTACCTCGCCGCCGCCCAGGCCGCGTTCGAGTCTGGTGATCACGAGGCGGTGGATACCCTGCTGCGCAGGGCTTTCGAAAGTACCCCCGGCTCGGATATGGCGGTGGGCATCACACAGGCCCAGCTGCAACTGGCCGGTAACCGCCTGGAACAGGCCCTGGCCACACTGATCCGCCTGCGCAAACAGGCACCTCACCACCCCTTCGTGCTCAAGCTCCTGAAGAATACCTACCTGCGGCTGGAGGACTGGCGCGAGTTGTCCCGACTGTTGCCGGAGCTACGCAAGCGCGACCTCATCGATCAGGGCGAGGCCGCCGAACTGGAGCGCACAACCTGGCACAACCTGCTGCAGAAAGCCGCGGACGACTGCAAACGCCAGTCGACCGAAACCAGCGCATCCCTCGAACCCCTGACCAGCCTGTGGGATCAGTTACCCGGCAGCATGCGTCGGGACGAATACACCATTCGCGATTATGCCCGGCTACTTGCCGAGCTGGGCGACGAGGCCCAGGCGGAAACCCTGCTGCGCAAAGTGCTGCGTAATCACTGGAGCGACGAGCTCATCAACCTGTACGGCCGGGTCAAGGGACTGAAACCCGATGAGCAGCTGCTGACGGCTGAACAGTGGCTCAAGGATCGCCCCAACAATGCCGAATTGTTGCTGGCCCTGGGGCGCCTGAGCCTGCGTAACGAGCTCTGGGGAAAGGCGCGGGAATATTTCGAAACCAGCCTGCGGCTGCGCCGCAGCCGGGAGACGATGGCGGAACTGAGCCGCCTCAATGCTCATATGGGCGAGGAGGAAGCCAGTGCCAGACTGCTGATGCAGGGCCTGGTGAAGGACAGCGGCCTGCCGGACCTGCCAATGCCGAGGGCCTGATCGGGGCCGTCGGGACAATACCGCCGCAGCACCGGCAAAAAAAGGGGCAGAATCCGACCAGGAGGCTGCCCCTTTTTCGTCGGCGGACCTTCAGTCCCGCGGCGCGTATTCCAGGACATCGGAGAAGAACGCCGACTGCGGCAGCCCTGCCTCAAGCAAGGCATCCAGCAGGGTATACACCATGACTGGAGAGCCACTCGCCATCACCCGGACACGCTGCCAGTCCATGCCGGAAGCCAGTACTGCCCGCACCAGCTGGTCATGGTGACCACTCCAGTCGTTATCCTCGTCATCGCCGACCACCGGCAGGAAGGTTAACTGTGGCCACTCGTGCGCCCATTGCTGGGCCAGCGCGCGGAGATACATATCTTCATGGCGCCTTACCCCCCAATACAATCGCACTGGCTGGCCATAGGAGGTTTCCCGCAGGTAATCCACCAGGCTCTTCATCTGCGCGAATCCGGTACCAGCTGCCACCAGCACCAGCGGCTCCTCCGGTGCGGCCGCCAGGCACGCCTTGCCAAAGGGCAACTCGATTGTGACATCCCGGCCGGAGGTCAGGGCATCGATCACGTTCTGGGCCGACAGCCAGTCCGGCGATGCCTGGATGTGCAGCTCGATGGTCGGGCAGGACGGACTGCTGGCAATGGAGAAATAGCAGGGGTCGCTGTCCGGAAGATTGACGGACAGGTACTGACCGGCATGGAACGACAGTTCCCGGCGGCGCGGCAACTGCAGCTCCACCCGGTACACGTCGTGGCTGATGGAACGCACGTCCACCACCTTTGCCTGAAACTTGCGGGGCTGATTTTCTCCGGCGGCCATAACGGCGGTCATCTCCAGTTCAAGGTTCCCGAGGGCGAAGGTGCGACAAAGCATGAGTCGCCCGGAAACCGGAATATGCTGTTGGTTGCGGGTGTTCAGCGCCGGCCCGGCCAGCAGCCGCGCTTCGCAGATTTCACACACCCCGTTGCGACAGGCTGCCGGCACCTCGATACCGGCGCCGGCAGCGGCACTGAGCAGGTCGGTACCGGGGCCGGCACTATACGTCAATCCGGAGGGCTGCAGAACCACCCGACAGGGCTTATCGGTCATGTCAGCGCCGCGGCTCCGCCGCAACATCAATGCCCAGGGATTCCCAGAGGTCATCTACCCGCTGGCGGACGTCCTCGGACATGACAATCGGCGTCCCCCATTCCCGATCGGTCTCTCCGGGCCACTTGTTGGTGGCATCCATCCCCATTTTCGACCCCAGGCCGGAAACCGGGGAGGCAAAGTCCAGGTAATCGATCGGTGTGCTTTCCACCAGGGTGGTATCCCGCGCCGGATCCATACGGGTGGTGATCGCCCAGATCACGTCTTCCCAGCTGCGGGCGTTAACGTCATCGTCGGTGACAATCACAAACTTGGTGTACATGAACTGGCGCAGGAAGGACCATACTCCCATCATCACGCGCTTGGCATGGCCGGGGTACTGTTTCTTCATGGTCACCACCGCCAGCCGGTAGGAGCAACCCTCCGGCGGCAGGTAGAAGTCCACGATCTCCGGGAACTGCTTCTGCAGGATGGGAATGAACACTTCGTTCAGCGCCACCCCGAGAATGGCCGGCTCATCCGGCGGACGACCGGTGTAGGTGCTGTGGTAGATCGGGTCGCGACGGTGGGTAATTCGCTCCACGGTAAACACCGGGAACTCGTCCACTTCGTTGTAGTACCCGGTGTGATCGCCGAACGGGCCTTCCGGAGCCAGGTCATCCGGGTAGATAAAGCCTTCCAGCACGATCTCAGCACTGGCCGGCACCTGCAGGTCACTGAGCCCGGCCTTGACCAGCTCGGTACGGGCACCCCGCAACAGGCCGGCAAAGGCGTACTCGGACAGGGTATCCGGCACCGGTGTCACCGCCCCGAGAATGGTCGCCGGGTCGGCCCCGAGCGCCACCGCCACCGGATAGGGTTTTTGCGGGTTGGCCTTGCGGAACTCCAGGTAATCCAGCGCGCCCCCACGGTGACTGAGCCAGCGCATGATCAGACGGTTACGACCGATGACCTGCTGTCGGTAAATGCCCAGGTTCTGGCGTTCTTTATGGGGACCCCGGGTAATCACCAGTGGCCAGGTCACCAGCGGACCGGCATCGCCGGGCCAGCAATGCTGAACCGGAATCTGGTACAGGTCCACCTGATCCTTTTCGATCACCACCTCCTGGCAGGGCGCGGTGCGCAGTACTTTCGGGCTCATCCGCATCACCTGGCGGAACAGCGGCAGCTTTTCGATGGCGTCCTTGAAGCCCTTGGGGGGATCCGGCTCCTTGAGAAACGCCAGCAACTTGCCGATCTCCCGCAATGCGCTGACGTCGCTCTGCCCCATTCCCAGCGCGACCCGCTTCGGCGTTCCGAACAGGTTGGCCAGCACCGGCATGTCGTAGCCTTTCGGGTTTTCGAACAGTAACGCCGGACCACCCGCCCGCAGGGTACGGTCACAGATTTCGGTCATTTCCAGGTGGGGGTCGACTTCAACACTTATACGCTTGAGCTCACCCAGCTTTTCCAGTTGGGCAATGAAGTCTCTCAGGTCGCTGTATTTCATTGGATGCTCCGTTTGCTGCCTGGGGTACTACGGAGGATGTTCGTTCCTGGACGTATCCGGTTCTTGCCTGGCGGCGGAACGAGGTGCGGGACAGGTTACCAAAACGGAAAACGTTGTTTTCCTGACTGTTTTGGTAACCTGTCCCGCACCTCGTTCTTCGGGCATGGGAGCACTGCCCCCATGAGAAAATCCAGGATCAACGGCGTTTCATGGACTGGAAGAACTCGTCGTTGGTCTTGGTTTCTTTCAGCTTGTCCAGCAGGAACTCGATGGCCGCGGTGTCGTCGTCCATGGAGTGCAACAGCTTGCGGAGGATCCATACGCGCTGGATGTCAGCTTCGGTCATCAGCAAGTCTTCACGGCGGGTGCCCGAGCGACGAATGTTCATGGCCGGGTAGATGCGCTTCTCGGCAATCTTGCGATCCAGATGCACTTCCATGTTACCGGTACCCTTGAACTCCTCGTAGATCACCTCGTCCATCTTGGAACCGGTATCCACCAGGGCAGTCGCGAGGATGGTCAGACTGCCGCCTTCCTCCACGTTACGGGCCGCGCCGAAGAACCGCTTGGGCTTCTCCAGGGCATGGGCGTCCACACCACCGGTCAGGACCTTACCGGATGACGGGATAACCGTGTTGTAGGCACGGGCCAGACGGGTGATGGAATCCAGCAGGATCACCACGTCTTTCTTGTGTTCGACCAGGCGCTTGGCCTTCTCGATCACCATCTCGGCCACCTGGACGTGACGGGCCGGCGGCTCGTCAAAGGTGGAGGCAATGACCTCGCCCCGCACGGTACGCTGCATCTCGGTCACTTCTTCCGGACGCTCGTCAATCAGCAGCACCATCACGTGGCACTCCGGATTGTTGCGGGTAATGGACTGGGCGATGGTCTGCATCAGCAGGGTCTTACCGGCCTTGGGCGGCGATACGATCAGACCACGCTGGCCCTTGCCGATCGGCGCCACCAGGTCGAGTACCCGGGACGACAGGTCTTCAGTACTGCCGTTACCGGCCTCGAGCGTCAGGCGCTCTTCCGGGAACAGCGGCGTCAGGTTCTCGAACAGGATCTTGTTACGGGCGTTTTCCGGCTTGTCGAAGTTGATCTCGTTAACTTTCAACAGCGCAAAGTAGCGCTCGCCATCTTTCGGCGGCCGGATCTTGCCGGAAATGGTATCCCCGGTACGCAGGTTGAACCGGCGGATCTGGCTCGGTGACACATAGATATCGTCAGGGCCGGCCAGGTAAGAGGCATCGGCGGAACGCAGAAAGCCGAAACCGTCCTGCAGAATTTCCAATACGCCGTCGCCATAAATGTCTTCGCCGCTTTTAGCATGCTTCTTCAGGATCGAGAAGATGACATCCTGTTTACGCGAACGAGCCAGGTTATCGAGCCCCATTTCCTGCGCGATGTCGAGCAGTTCGGGTACGGATTTCTGCTTGAGTTCAGTAAGATTCATAGGTTGTTTGGTTTTTCAGGAATGGAAGTAAACGGATATTGAGATGACAGGGGTGCCCCTGAACGAATTGGTCAAAAACACGCTGAACTCAGGTGCTGGCCGGATGGAGCAACCGGTGTAGATGGAGTCCGGAAAAGTACGTTAGCCAGAGACAGGAGGAACAATCGTTCGCCAGGCACGACGGATCATCGGCCACGAGTACCGCCCCTGTCAAGTGCTACTGCGCAATTTTGCGCCAGCGGTGCCACAAATGTCACTGCCCCGCCGACAAAGGCTGACACCACAGGCGCCAGGGGGCGGAAGTGTCGCCCCGGCCTCCCTCTGATGGGTTACCCCCTTCCCTTAAGCCGTTCCGATACGGATACTGAGACGTATACTGAGCTCAACACTGACATTTTCCATACGGAGTCGCATCCCTATGAGCAGCCACCCAACCGGCGAACTCAAATCCCTCAACATCGCGGTCCTCACCGTCTCGGACACCCGTGGCCCAGATCAGGATACCTCCGGCCAGTTCCTTGAAGACAGCGTTATCGAAGCCGGCCACCAGCTGGTCGCCCGGCGCATCCTGCCGGACGATGTGTACCTGGTGCGTGCCATCATGTCGCGCTGGATCGCCGACCCGGAGGTCCATGTCGTGATCATTACCGGCGGCACCGGTTTCCACGAACGTGACAGCACCCCCGAGGCGGTTGCGCCCCTGTTCGACAAGGCCATCGACGGCTTTGGCGAGGAATTCCGCCGCTTGTCTGCCAGCGAAATCGGTACGTCGACGATTCAGTCACGGGCCTTTGGCGGACTCGCCAATCACACCGTCATCTTCTGCCTGCCCGGCTCCACCGGCGCCTGCCGGACCGGCTGGAACGGCATCCTGCGCGCCCAGCTGGACAGCACCCACGGCCCCTGCAACTTCTCGGCACTGGTGCTGCGCAAACCGGACCGGCCGATGGCGCGGCTTGATGAAGTTATCGGAGAGAGGGCGCAGCACTGATGACCGGCACGCCACTCACCCCGGTAGAGGACGCCCTCGCCCACTTGCTGGAGCGGGCCCGCCCGGTGACCGAAACGGAAACGGTGGACCTGGCTCACAGCCTCGGAAGAATCCTCGCAACCGACCATACGGTGCCGGCGGATGTGCCGCCGGCGGACAACAGCGCGGTGGACGGTTACGCGGTACGCTGTGCTGACCTCAGCGGCGATCCGGTTCTGCCGGTGTCCGCCAGGGTTCCGGCTGGCCAGGCCCCGGAGGCCATTGTGCCCGGCACCGCCGTGCGCATCTTCACCGGCTCGGAAATTCCGGCCGGCGCCGATGCCGTGGTCATGCAGGAGCGTATCGAACTGCTGGATGACGGCATCCGGATTCCTGTCGACGTCAGCGCCGGCCAGAACATCCGCCGCCGCGGCCAGGACCTGGCAACCGGTGACCTCGCCATCCCCCGCGGTACCCCGATCCGACCCCAGGAAATGGGCCTGCTGGCCTCCATGGGTGTCGCCAGGGTCCCGGTGCTTCGCCGGTTTCGGGTGGCGGTGCTGACCACCGGAAACGAGCTGGTTGACCCCGGCAAGTCACTGGCTCCGGGACAGATCTACAACTCCAACCGCTTCACCCTGCTGGGCCTGCTCGAACGGACAGGCTGTGAGGTAGTGCTGTGCGAAACCGTGGAAGATACCCGTAGCGCCACAGCCGCCACCCTGGAACGGGCCGCCGGCGTCGCCGACCTGATCATTACCAGCGGTGGCGTGTCGGTAGGTGAAGAAGACCACATCCGCGCAGTCCTGGAAGACTCCGGCGGGCTATCGCTGTGGCGCCTGGCCATCAAACCGGGCAAGCCGCTCGCGTTCGGTCGCATTGGCGACACGCCGGTGCTGGGGCTGCCGGGCAACCCCGTTTCCGTACTGGTCACTTTCCTGGTGGTGGGCGCCCCCTACATCCGCTTCTGTCAGGGCGACACCCGCTCCACCATCTACGGTGAGCAGTTACCGGCAGACTTTGCCGTGCCGCAGTCCTCCATGCGACGTGAATTTGTCCGCGCCCGCAAGACCCTGACTGACCAGGGCTTGGTCGTCGAGGCCTTCCCCAACCAGAGCTCCGGGGTACTGAGTTCAGCGTGCTGGGCTGACGGCTTCGCGGTGGTTCCCGAGCACACCACGATAACTCCCGGTGATATCATCACCTATTACTCGTTCACAGAATTGCTGGGGAAATGACCATGACCGAATCCCATCAACAAGCGGTCACTGTGCGGTTCTTTGCCCGCTTGCGGGAAGAACTGGACACCGACAGCCTGACCCTGCCGGTGACGCCCGGGATGACGGCCGGCACACTGCTTGCCGAACTGGCCACACGGGGCGGCGCCTGGGCGCAACTTTGCGGCGATCAACCGGTGATGATTGCCGTCAACCAGGCTATGGCGAAGCCGGGTACGGTACTCAGCGGTGGTGACGAAGTGGCCTTTTTTCCGCCGGTGACAGGGGGCTGAAATGATCAGTATCCAGCAGCAGGACTTTGATTCCGGGGCAGAGTACGCAGCGCTGCGGGACAGTGGTGCGGGTACCGGGGCGATTGTGACCTTTACCGGGCTGGTGCGTGACAGTGGCGACCTGGAGGGGGTCCGCGGGCTATTTCTGGAACACTACCCGGGCATGACTGAACAGGTCATTAGCCAGTTGGTGGAGGAAGCGTCGCGACGCTGGGACGTCCGCAAGGCGCGGGTGATTCACCGGGTGGGAGAGTTACTGCTGAGTGACCAGATTGTCTTTGTCGGCGTGTGCAGCGCCCACCGTGGAGATGCGTTTGCGGCCTGCCAGTACATTATGGATGCTCTGAAGACCTCGGCGCCGTTCTGGAAGAAGGAAATCACCACTGACGGCGAGCATTGGGTGGAACAGAAATCATCCGACCTGGAGCAGTCACGGACCTGGGAGTAAGCTCCCCGCAAGCCCGTCGCCCGTGAATGTCAAATCCTGGGCGAGGGCTTCGGCATCTACTGACAGCAATCAGAGGTTGCTGTCGAGGAAGGCTGCCAGCTGGGACTTGGACAGGGCACCGACCTTGGTGGCATCCACATTGCCGTTCTTGAACAGCATCAGGGTCGGGATACCGCGAATATTGAACTTGGGCGGAGTCTGCTCGTTTTCGTCAATGTTCAGCTTGCAGATCTTCAGCTTGCCTTCGTATTCGTCGGCAATCTCTTCCAGTACCGGGGCGATCATCTTGCAGGGACCGCACCACTCGGCCCAGTAATCCACCAGAACCGGGACGTCTGACTGCAGTACATCCTGCTCGAAGGATGCATCGGTAACATTTACGATATTTCCGCTCATTGCAATTTCCTGATTCAGGCACGTCGGCAAGGGCGGACCCCGGCCTTATGCGATTGACTTGAAAGCGACTGAAGGGGTCTTCCGGGGCAGCGTCGCCCGGTCACCGTGATCAGTGATACGCGATACTTTACGCGATTGATCAGCCCGATGTGAAGCGCTTACTGCGATCGGGGTATCCGCTCCCGGTGGCATGGGGGGAATCGGTTACTGACAGCCCCGCGCGGTTTCGCTTATAGTACCCGCAGGCTTCAAGTGACGCCTGTCCGCGCATCCGGGTGCTGCTACGCCCGTGGTTCCATACTGCCTGGCAAAGAGGATTTCAAGCACGTGACGGCTCCATCCACCGCCACCCCACCGGAATTGCTGGCAGCAATCGACATGGGCTCCAACAGCTTCCACATGGTTGTTGCCCGACTGGTCCATGGCGAAATCCGCACCCTGGAAAAAATGGGCGAAAAGGTCCAGCTCGGCGCCGGGCTCGACAGCTACAACCGCCTCACCGAAGAAGCCCAGCAGCGGGCTCTCGCCTGCCTCGGGCGCTTTGCCCAGCGGATCAGCAATATGCCTGCTGAAGCTGTCCAGATTGTCGGCACCAATGCCTTGCGGGTCGCCCGCAACGCCGATCAGTTCCGGGCCCGCGCCGAGGAAGTCCTGGGCTACCCGGTGGAAATCATTGCCGGCCGAGAAGAGGCCCGCCTGATATACCTCGGCGTATCCCACACCCTGTCCGACGATGCCGGACGCCGGCTGGTCATCGATATCGGCGGCGGCAGTACCGAATTCATTATCGGTGAACGCTTTGAACCCCTGGAACTGGAAAGCCTCCACATGGGCTGCGTGTCGTTCCGCAACCGCTATTTCCCGGAAGACCGGATTACCCGGCGCCAGATGGAAAAGGCGGTCACCCATGCCGAGCAGGAACTGCTGAGCATTCGTAACCGCTATCGCCAGCTCGGCTGGCAGAGCACGGCCGGCTCCTCGGGCTCGATCAAGGCGATTGCCAATGTCATGGCCCACCTGAAAATTTCCGACGGCACCCTGACCCTCGACGGCATGCGTGAACTGCGTCGCCGGCTGGTGGACATGGGTCGCACCGACCGGCTTTCGGAAATCGGGGTCCGCGCCGACCGCCACAACATTTTCCCGGCCGGCTTTGCCATCCTGATGGGAGCCTTTGAATCCCTCGGCATTGAAAGCATGACCTATGCCGACGGCGCGCTACGGGAGGGACTGCTCTACGACATCGCCGGTCGCATTCAGCACGAAGATGTGCGGGAACGGACCATCCTGGCCCTGCAGGAGCGTTACCATGTCGATCAGCAGCACGGCCGGGCGGTGGAAGACACCGCACTGGCCGCCTGGGAGCAGGTCGCCGATGCCTGGGCACTGCGCACCCCCCACGACGAGGACGTCCTGCGCTGGGCCTGCCGGCTGCATGAAATCGGGTTGACCATCTCCCACAGCCAGTACCACAAGCACGGCGCCTACCTGCTGCGCTACTCCGACCTGCCCGGTTTTTCGCAGCAGTTCCAGCGGGACCTGGCCACGCTGGTGCGCGGCCACCGGCGCAAGTTCGCGCCGGCAATCTTCGAAAGCGCCGACCCGGAGGATATTCCCCGCCTGCGCTATCTGTGCGTCCTGCTGCGCCTGGCGGTACTGATCCAGCATCCGCGCAACCAGGAAGCGCCGCCGGATATCCGGCTGTACCCGGGGGAGCAGCGGCTTACCGTGGAGTTTCCCAAGGGCTGGCTTGACGAGCGACCGCTGACGCTGGCCGACCTGCAGAACGAGCAGGACTACCTGGCCCGGCAGAAATTCCGCCTGGAAGTCAGCGGCTGAGCAGGCTCAGCCCAGCTCGGCCTCCAGATTCTCCACCGTTTCGCTGACCTCAAGCCAGCGGGCCTCGGTATCCTCCAGCCGGCGACTGAGTTCAGTCTGTCGCGCCAACAGCTCCTTCAGCTGCTGCTTGCCCGCCTCGTCATACAACGCAGGCGACGCCAGCGCCTGCTCGACGTCGGCCATTTCGGCCTGCAGCCGGTCCATCGCAGCTTCCAGACTGACCTGCTCCTTACGGAAGGGGGACAGCTTCTGACGCACGGCGGCTTCGGCACGTTTCCTGGCCTTGCGCTCCTCGGCACTTTCGCCGGGCCCCTCCCCCGCAGATTCTCCACCACGACTCGCCGAAGCCGGCGCCGCCGCGCCAGACGCCTCGCCCTGGGCCCGGGCCTGGACGTCGCGGGAGGGCGCTTCCACCTCGTTCTTGCGGCGGTCCGCGAGCCAGCGCTCGTAATCTTCCAGGTCACCCTCGTAGGCAACCACCCGGCCTTCGTTAACCAGCCAGAACTCATCCACCGTGTTGCGCAACAGGTGACGGTCGTGGGACACCACGACAATGGCACCGTCAAAGTTCTGCAGCGCCATGGTCAGTGCCTGACGCATTTCCAGGTCAAGGTGGTTGGTGGGCTCATCCAGTAACAGCAGGTTTGGCCGCTGCCAGGCAATAACCGCCAGAGCAACCCGGGCCTTCTCGCCGCCGGAGAAAGTGCGGATCGGAGTCAGCGCTTCGTCGCCGTGAAAATCAAACCCGCCGAGAAAATTGCGGATCTTCTGTTCGGAGGCCCTGGGATCAAGCCGTTGCAGATGCAGGAACGGGCTGGCGTCCAGATCGAGCGATTCCAGCTGGTGCTGGGCAAAATAGCCGATTGCCAGGTTCTCGCCGGTCACCCGGTCTCCGGACAGCAGGGTACGCTCACCACGCAGGGCATCGATCAGGGTGGACTTGCCCGCTCCGTTGGGACCAAGCAGACCGATGCGACTGCCGGGCAACAGGCTGAGGTTAAGACCTGACAGGATGACCTTGTCGCCGTGCCCCGCGGCCCCGTTGCGAATCGACAGCAGCGGGTTGGAGACCTTCTCTGCCAGGGGGAACTCGAAACTAAACGGGGAATCGATATGCGCCGGCGCAATCTTCTCCATCCGCTCCAGGGATTTGACCCGGCTCTGGGCCTGGCGGGCCTTGGTGGCCTTGGCTTTGAAGCGGTCGATAAAACGCTGGATCTCCGCGATCCTGGCCTGCTGGCGTTCATAGCCAGCCTGCTGCTGGGCCAGACGTTCCGCCCGCTGGCTCTCGAAGGCAGAGTAATTGCCGGTATAGGACTCCAGCCGGCGCTGGTCGAAATGCACGACATGGGTCGCCACCCGGTCCATGAAATCCCGGTCGTGCGAGATGAACAGCAGGGTACCGGGATAACGCCGCAGCCAGTTTTCGAGCCACAGGCAGGCATCCAGGTCAAGGTGGTTGGTAGGCTCGTCCAGCAGCAACAGGTCCGAGGGCCGCATCAGCGCCTGGGCCAGGTTAAGACGTATCCGCCAGCCCCCGGAGAAGGCCGACACCGGGCGGTTGGCATCCGCATCGGAGAACCCGAGACCGCGAATCAGTGCCTCGGCACGCCGCGGTGCCGACCAGGCTTCATGGAGGTCAAGCTCGCCGTGCAGCCGCGCCATGGCATGGTCATCGCCACGCAGCTCGGCTTCCGCCAATTCGGCCTCGAGCCGACGCAGGTCGGTATCACCATCGAGCACGAAATCCCTGGCACTGCGGCTGGAGGCACCCACTTCCTGCGCCATATGGGCAATACGGCAACCACCCGGCAGGCTGATGCTGCCCTGCTCCTGCGCAAGCTGGCCCAACAGCAGCTGGAACAGGCTGGATTTACCGGCTCCATTGGCGCCGACAATAGCCACCCGCTGCCCCGGCTGGACAGTGAGACTGGCGCATTCTAGTAACCAGAGGCCACCACGTTGTAAACTGAGATCGGTTATCGTTAACATGGCGGCAATATTATCAGGGAACCTTACGGTTCGGATATCGTCTGTTAATCTGTAATGTAAACGGCAGGTAATGCCCGGACACCGGGAACGGAGCGGCATGACAACAGAAACAGCAGAGTTTGCCGGTACACTGGAGACCGAAAACCCGCTGTGGCACTTCGCCCTCGCCTTCTGGCAGCAACCGGAGGTCGAGCAAAGCTGTCTTGCCCTGCAATCCCGGGGCTGGAGCGTGACCCGTATCCTTTGTGCCTGCTGGCAGGCGAGCCGGAACCGGAGCTACCCGACGCAAGAGGCGCCCGAGATTGTGCGCTGGCGTAATGACATTACCGCTACTTTGCGTACAATTCGTCATATATTGCCAAAAGAGCAATACACGCTGGCCGCACTGCGAGACAATGTTGCGGCCGCCGAATTGCACGCGGAACAAATCGAGCTGGCGCTCGCCTTCAGGGCCCTGTCTACCAAAGGGCCCACCGAAGCGGAACACCAGGACCTGGCAGGTCTGACCATCTGCAACCTCCGCCAGGCCGCGCCGGAACCAATGATCGACAGGGAGACCGGCATTTTGCTGGAACAACTCACCAGGAGCCTGCGCGACCGGCTCTCCCCAACTGGAGCTTCAAAGCCATGATGATGAAATGGCTTGTCAGGCTCGCCTTCCCGGCGCTTGGCCTGCTGATGCTGCTGATTTTCTTCGGCATCAATGCCCCCGATACGGTGGTGGTCAAGACCGAGGAGCCGAAACCCGGCCCCGAAATCCCGTCCTTCGAAGGACTGGTTCCCTCTCCGGTGCCTACTGAAGGACCGGAAATCGTATTCAAGTGGCAGGACAGCGACGGCAGCTGGCACTATGCCGACCGGCCGCCCGCCCAGGGCAACTGGAATGCACTGGCTATCGAACCCGCCCCGCTGAGCGAGCAACCAGCGCTACCGGCCGGCAATCCGGAGACCGACTGGCAGTCACCCTATCAGGCTCCTTTTGCCCTGACCCCCCGGCCTGCCAATAACGGCAGCTGACTTCACACGTTAACGCATGTTCAGTAGCATCCGACGACTGAAACCGATAACTTTCAGTGCTGAATTACAAAACCAGACGAAGGACCCAGCAATGAAGAAAACCCTGATCGCCCTGGCGATTGCCGGCGTTATGGCTGGCTGCACCACTGCAACCCAGACCCCGGAAGATCCTAAGCTCGACACCAACGACCAGAAAGTAAGCTACGGCATGGGTCTGGTGCTCGGCGAGCGTATGCGCAACGATCTGCCCGACCTGCAGATGGACCAGTTTCTCCAGGGCATCCAGCACGGTCACGCCGCTGACGAAACTGCCAACCGGATGACCCGCGAGGAGATCCAGCAGGCTCTGATGGCCTATCAGCAGGAACTCCAGGACGAGCAGCGCGCCCAGATGGAAGAGCTTGCCCAGAAGAACAAGGACGCCGGCGAAACCTTCCTCGCCGAGAACGGCGCCCGCGAAGGCGTACAGACCACCGAATCCGGTCTGCAGTACGAAGTGATTGAAGAAGGCAGTGGCGACAAGCCGGCCGCCGAAGATCAGGTTCGTGTGCACTACACCGGCGAGCTGATCTCCGGCGAAGTCTTTGACAGCTCCCGCGAACGCGGCGAGCCGGTAACCTTCGGACTGAACCAGGTCATTCCCGGCTGGACCGAAGGCCTGCAGCTGATGACTGAAGGCAGCCGCTACAAACTCTACATCCCGTCAGACCTGGCCTACGGCCCGGGCGGTAATCGTGGCATTGGCCCCAACGAAACGCTGATTTTCGACGTGGAACTACTGGCCGTGAACCCGGACCAGAAAGAAGAGACGGAAGCTGAGGCAAACTAAGCAGCTTCCAAAGCACCCGGGCCAGCAACACCGCGGCCCGGGTAAAACTACCTGCCGGCCCGCCTCAGACCGATGACAGAACCTTGTCAGCGTGGACGTTGTGCAGGTGTTCGATCAGAAAATCCTCGATTTCGAAGCGGCTTTCAAGCACCTCACCCAGGTTTGACAGCTCGTCAAAAAGTGACTTCACTTCATCCCCGGACAGTGCCCGGCCATCCAGGCGATCATTGAAATCGAGCGCAATCTCGGTGTTTTCCGCCAACCGCGGGTAGACCTTGGCCGCCAGCTCGAGACCGCCGTCATTGAACTCCTTGGCCTCCCGGATGAGCTGCTCGTAGACCTCGAAATGCCCTGCGGAGACATAGTCCACCAACACTTCGCAGAACCGGACAAATTTCGCCATGAGCGCTTCCGAAGGCGTACGGTCCTCCTGGCCGGACAGGTCGCAGTAATGGACCAGCAATTCCTGTCGCTCCTTGAGCCAGCGGTCAATCAACTCGCTGACGCCACCCCAGCGCTCCCTCGCATTCCGGCAATTTTCTAACATGTCGCCCGTCTCCTGCTCACGGCTGTGCACTCAGTGCTGCTGTTGATTGTGAACCTCAACTTACCCCAAGGCAGCCTGCCCTCGCAACACTTAACCGCGACGAAGCGGACGAAACAGCATTACCAGCCCGACCACCACCAGCAGGCTGAAGAAAACGGCAGTCCAGCCGGGAATGCTGAGCCCGAGGAAGCGCCACACCACTTCGGCACAATCGCCGGTACCGCGGATTGCCGTGGTGAGCACTTCCGTCCAAGGCAACACTTCGAGCATATAGTCGACCGATGGGCCGCAGGCGGGCACCTGGTCAGGGGGCAGGCTTTGCAACCAGAGTTGACGCCCGGCCAGGGCAAGGCCAGTACCGGCAAACAGCGCCAGCAGGAAACCGTAGATCCGGCCGCCGGTTGCCGCGGGGTTATGGACCACCGCAAGCAGGCTGACCGCCCCGACCGCCATGAAGGCATAGCGCTGGAGCCAGCACAGCGGGCACGGCTCGAGGCCCATCACATATTCCATGTAGAACGCGGTAGCCAGCAAGCCGGCACACACAAGAAAAATCAGGGAAAACACCATCCTGTACTTCAAGTTGTCACCTCACGATTGAACGGGCAGCCGGCCGGACTCCGGCGGCCACCCACTTAACCGTAAACGGGCGCGAACTTCAAGCTTCGGCAGGCTCAGGCAATGCGGGAAAACAGATCATCGTCCGTGGCATCGCGGACCACCTGCTCGGCATCGTCCCAGCCGGCCTCCCAGGCCGCAACCACCACCTCTCCGCGATAGGGGCAGCGGGCTTTCGGCAGACCGATGCTGGCCGCCATATAGCCCTGACGATAAGCCTTGTTAAGCGATTCAACGCCCCAGCCCAGGCCGGTGTCTGTTGCCATGCCTTCTCTCCCTGACCGCACGAACGTAGCGAATACCGACGATATGAAATGCCACGTCAACGCTAGCAGGGGATTGGCCGCCGGACAACGTGCTGTGGAGTTTTTGTGCACCAGGTCCGGTCATCGTGTGACCGCCCCAGCGTTGCCCGCCGTTTGCCGCATCAGTTCCGCAGGTACTGGGCCAGGAAATCCTCAAATGACAGCGAGTCGGATCGCTCCATCTCAACCTGCTCAGCCAGCGAATCAGCGCTCATCCGCTCGAATTCTGCCAGCGCCGTACCCTCAAGCGGTTCCGCCAGCAGGGTTTCCCGGTGCTGGCGGGCCATCTCCATACCCCAGTCACGGTGTCCGAGACCGGAGGTCTTCATCGCCTGCAGCACCTGTGCCGACGGCAAAAGCTCCGGGTTTTCCACCTTGGCGCGCTGGGCCGCCAGGGCATTGCGATAGGTATCGCCCCCGGCCAGCCCATCGAGTTGTCCGGCCAGTCCCTGCAAGCGGTCCAGCAGGCGCAATGCCGACTCACCGACAGTGGTGGGGCCACGGCCGTCACACAGCGTCAGCTCAGGGGACCGGCCGCGGCTGACGACGTCCTTGTAGTTGTCATCCAGCCGCTCGCACTCGTCATCACCGATACGGGGACTGTCCGATAACAGGCAGTCCAGCAGGAACAGGTCGAGGAAGTCGATCTGCTGCTCGTTCATCCCTACCGGCGAGAACGGATCGAGATCCAGACAGCGCACCTCGATGTATTCCACGCCACGGGCCTCCAGCGCCTGGATCGGCTTTTCCTCGCGCCGGGTGGTGCGCTTGGGACGCACCGCGCTGTAGTACTCGTTTTCAATCTGCAGGATGCTGGTATTGATCTGGATGAACCGGTCCCCGTCCCGGGTGCCGATCGCCTCGTAGGGTGGCCAGGGCGTATGTATGGCCCGGTACAGGGTCTTGGTGTAAGTCTCCAGCTCGTTAAAACAGATATTGAGCGACGACTGGGCATTGTTGTGGTAACCCAGATCACCCATCCGCAACGAGGTTGCCTCGGGCCCGTACCAGGTGCGATGCCCCCAGTCCGCCAGGTTGTGCCGGACGCCGGCAACAAAGCTGGCATCCAGCGCCGGCGAGGCACCAAACAACAGCATCAGCAGCCAGCTGCGGCGACGGAAATTGCGGATCAGCCAGAAGTACTGGTCCGACTTGAAATCCTGCAGGTTCTGCCGGTTGCCCAGCGCCTGCTGCCAGATACCCCAGAAACTGTCCGGCAACGACACATTGTAGTGGGCACCAGCAATGCTCTGCATGACCCGGCCATAGCGCACGGCCAGGCCCTGACGGTAAACGTGCTTGAGGCGGCCAATGTTGGAGGTGCCATAACGGGCAATGGGAATGCTGCTGTCACCATTGATCTCGCAGGGCATGCTCGCCCCCCAGAACAGCTCGTCCCCCAGGTGTTGCTGGACATAGCGGTGGGTATCCCGCAGCGAGGACAGCATGGCGGCGGTCGAGTCACAGACCGGGGTGATCAGCTCGAGCAGGGCCTCCGAATAATCGGTGGTTATCTGCGGATGGGTCAGTGCCGATCCCAGCGCCCGGGGATGCGGAGTCTGGGCGATGAACCCGTTGCGGTCTACCCGCAGGCCTTCCTTCTCTGCGCCCTTGCGGAAACCGGACCACTGACTGGCAGTAAACTGCCCGAAAAGCTGATGACGGGATTCAGCCATGAATGACTCCTGTTGTGCAGTACCAGGCCAACCCGGCACTGCGAACAATTAGAATGGTGACGGGGCCGTGCAGGGCCCCCGGATGAGGTCAGCGCTTACCTTTGGCCGAGGCCAGCGCCTGCGCCAGCGCGCCGGCCATTGCGCCTTGCTGGGCCGGCTGGGGCCTGGCTGCGCGCCCCTGGCCACCGCGACCGGCACCCGCACCGCTGCTGCGACCGGCTGGCTTTGCGCCGCCACGGCTGTCCTCACCCGGCTGGTCATCCATCCGCATTGACAGCGCAATCCGCTTGCGGGGAATGTCCACTTCCATCACCTTTACCTTGACGATATCGCCCGCCTTCACCACTTCCCGCGGGTCCTTGACGAAAGTGTGGGACAAGGCGGAGATATGTACCAGCCCATCCTGATGCACGCCGATATCCACGAAGGCACCAAAGTTAGTGACATTGGTCACCGAGCCCTCGAGAATCATGCCAGGCTTGAGATCACCAAGGGTTTCCACCCCTTCCTCGAAACTGGCAAAACGGAATTCCGGGCGCGGATCGCGGCCGGGCTTTTCCAGTTCGGCGATGATATCGCGAATCGTCGGCAAGCCGAACTGTTCGGTCACGTAATCCTTCGGGTCCAGCGAGCGCAGGAACGAGCTGTCGCCGATAATATCGGCCACCTGGCGTCCGTTGCGGGCCGCTATGGCCTCCACCACGCCATAAGCCTCCGGGTGGACCGAGGAGCGGTCCAGCGGGTTCTCGCCACCGGCAATCCGGAGAAATCCTGCAGCCTGCTCAAAGGTCCGCTCGCCGAGGCGGGAAACCTTGAGCAGCTGTTTGCGGCTGCTGAACACACCGTTACGATTACGGTAATCAACAATGTTCTGGGCAATGCTCTGGTTCAGTCCGGATACCCGCGCCAACAGCGGCACGGAAGCGGTATTGAGGTCGACCCCGACCCCGTTCACGCAGTCCTCGACCACCGCATCCAGACTGCGGGCCAACTGCACCTGAGACACATCGTGCTGGTACTGCCCCACCCCGATGGATTTGGGTTCGATCTTGACCAGCTCGGCGAGCGGATCCTGCAGGCGACGGGCGATGGAGACGGCGCCACGGATGGTGACATCGAGATCCGGCAGCTCGCGGGAAGCAAACTCGGAGGCGGAGTAGATTGAAGCACCGGATTCACTGACCACAATTCGCGCGAGCTTGAGCTCCGGATATCGTTTGCACAGGTCGGCGACCAGTTTCTCGGTCTCCCGCGAGGCGGTGCCATTGCCGATTGCTACCAGCTCGATCCGGTACTGCCGGCACCAGGCGGCCAGCTGCTCGATGGACTGGTCCCACTGGTTCTTCGGGGCATGGGGGAAGATCGCACCATGGCCCACTACCTGGCCGGTACCGTCAATCACCGCCACCTTGACCCCGGTGCGCAGCCCGGGATCCAGCCCCAGAGTCGGACGCGGGCCGGCCGGTGCCAGCAGCAACAGGTCCTTGAGGTTGGCCGCAAACACGTTGATGGCCTCGGCTTCCGCGGCTTCGCGAATCTGCGCCATCAGGTCGGTTTCAATCTGGGTCGCGAGCTTGACTCGCCAGGTCCAGCGCACCACCTCGGCCAGCCACTTGTCGGCAGCACGGCCGTTGTCACGGATGTTCCAGTGCGCGGCAATGCGCTGTTCCGCGGGATGGGGCTGGCGCCGGTCATCCTCACCGTCACCCACCACAATGGTGTAGCCCAGAATACCTTCGTTGCGGCCACGAAGAATGGCCAGCGCCCGGTGGGAAGGAATTTTTTTCAGTGGCTCGATGTGGTCAAAGTAATCGCGGAACTTGGCCCCTTCGGTTTCCTTCCCCTCGATGACTGTCACCTTGAGCTGGCCCTGGTTCCAGATGAAGTCCCGCAGCACACCGAGCAGCTCGGCATCTTCGGCAAATCGCTCCATCAGGATATGGCGGGCTCCCTCCAGCGCAGCCTTGCTGTCAGTGATGCCGGCCTCGGCATTGAGATAACCGGTCGCGGTGGTTTCCGGATCCAGCGTGGGGTCGTCATAAAGCGCGTCGGCCAACGGCTGCAGACCCGCTTCACGGGCAATCTGGGCCTTGGTGCGGCGCTTGGGCTTGTAGGGCAGGTAGAGGTCTTCCAGGCGGTTCTTGGTGTCGGCTTCGGCGATGGCACTGCGCAGTTCATCGGTCAGCTTGCCCTGCTCCTCAATGCTCTTGAGGATGGTTCCGCGACGGTCTTCCAGCTCCCGCAGGTAGCGCACCCGTTCCTCGAGGGTTCGCAGCTGACTGTCGTCCAGGGAACCGGTAACCTCCTTACGGTAACGGGCGATGAAAGGCACCGTCGCGCCTTCATCCAGCAGTTCAATGGTGGCATTCACCTGTTGCTCGCGAACCCCGAGTTCGTCGGCAATGCGCCTGGAGATACTGTTCATGCAACCTCGCCTGATGCTTTAAAAACAAAGCGCAAAGGTACAGCGGCTTACTGTTGCAGGCAAGCCGGGGTGTTGCCACCATCGAGAAAATGCATCAGATCCGGCCAGCGCATGGGGCGGGCATAGAAGTATCCCTGGATCTCGTCACAGTGCTGCTGGCGCAGGAAATCCAGCTGACCCTCGGTCTCCACCCCTTCGGCAACCACGCTGATCTGCAGGCTGTGGGCCAGGCTGATAATCGCGCGGATGATGTGCTCCGCATCCGCGGAATGGCCCAGGTCCTGGACGAAGGACTTGTCGATCTTGACCAGTGCAATGGGCAGGTGCTGGAGGTTGCTGAGGGATGAGAACCCGGTACCGAAATCATCCAGCGCAAAACTGATTCCCAGCTGGTTAAGCTCCCGCAGGCAGCGCTGGGCGTATTCCGGGTCGTGCATCATGGCACTTTCGGTGAGCTCAAGTTCAAGCAGGCTGGTATCCACATTGGCGTTGTAGATGATGCGGAAAATAGTTTCCGTCATCTTGCGGTCGTGGAACTGGCGGAACGACAGGTTGACCGCAAACACCAGCCCGGGGTGCCCCAGCTCGGCGGCATCCCGCAAGCGCCCACAGGCCTGCTCAATCACCCAGTAACCGATCGGCACGATCAGCCCGCTGCGCTCCGCAACCGGAATGAATTCCTCCGGTGAGATCAGGCCGCGTTCCGGGTGGTTCCAGCGCAGCAGACATTCCACCCCGCGCACCTCCTCGGTGGCCAGGTCGATCCGCGGCTGGTAGTAGAGCTCAAGCTCCCGGTTACGCAGGGCATTGCGCAGGTCCGCTTCCAGCCGCAGCTGGTGGCCGGCGGTTACGTGCAGGTTCTGGTCATAGAAGCGGTAGCTGGTGCCGGCATCCCGCTTGGCCTCGAACATGGCGCGGTTGGCCCGCCGCAACAGGTTCTCGGCGGTGTTACCGGCCTCCGGGTAGGTGGCAACCCCCAGGCTGGCACTCACCACCAGGGTTTGGCCGCCAATGGTCAGCGGTTCATTCAGTGCGGTGACCACCTTGCGGATGACCTGGGTGACATCCAGGGAGTCCTCCACCTTCTCGACGATAATGGCGAACTCGTCACCACCAATCCGCATCAGGGAATCCACCCGGCGCAGGCTGGCCCGCAGCCGTTCGGCCAGCTTCACGATGAGCTGGTCGCTCTGCTGGTACCCCAGGGATTCGTTGAGATTGCGGAAGGCGTCAATGTTGAGGTGCAGCAGCGCAAGGCGCTGACTGCCCCGTTCCGCCCGCAGTAACGCCTGCTGCAAGCGGTCGAAGAACAGGTCGCGATTGATGAAACCGCTGGCCACCTCGCGGCCAAGCTGGCCATGGGCCGACTCTGCCAGCTGCTCCCGGTACCACAGGCAACGGACGGCGCGGATTAGCTCCCACTGGTCGATCCGGGCCCGGCTCAGATAATCCGCGGCACCCTCGGCCAGCAGTTCCGGCGCCCGCTCGGCGGCGGGCTCGGCACTCAGCGCCAGCACCGGCCGGTCATGGCTGGACGCCGCCAGGTATTGGATAAAGGCCAGCTCGGAGCCGCCATGAAAGACACAATCCCAGATGATCACGTCAAAATGGGCGTTGCGGATCAGGTCTTCGCAATCGATAAGATCCGGGCACCAGGTCAGGTCCGGATCCAGCTCCGGATCCCGCGCCAGCAGGGCACCGAGCCACAGGTAGTCGGCGTATTCCGGGGTCAGTACCAGTATACGGATGCGGCTACAGCTCATGGGTTCCGTCGCCAAAAGTGTCATTTATTCGCAGATTTCCCTGTAATCATAACAAGTTGTCCTCACTAGGATAGCCGATACATTGCCAAGGTACAGGACCCCCTGCGCTGGTGTAGAATAGCGGCCCATTATCCCTATCGAATCTGCCTTCTCCAACAGGACCGTCGTGAGCCAGCTCAACCCCCGACAAAGTGAAGCCGTGCGCTATGTAGAAGGCCCCCTACTGGTACTGGCGGGGGCCGGTAGCGGCAAGACCAGCGTGATCACCCGCAAGATCGCCCATCTGATCGAGCAGGTAGGCATTCCGGGGCGACATATTGCCGCGGTCACCTTTACCAACAAGGCGGCGCGGGAAATGAAGGAGCGAGTCAGCCGGCTGGTCGACCGGAGCCAGGCCCGCGGCCTCACGGTGTCCACCTTCCACAACCTCGGCCTGAACATGATCCGCGAGGAGCATGCCCACCTCGGCTACCATCCCGGCTTCTCCATTTTCGACGCCGAGGATGCCAAGGCCCTGCTGCAGGACCTGATGATGCGGGAGGCCAGTGCCGATGCCGGTGATGAACTGGCGGACGTCCAGATGACCATCTCGTCCTGGAAGAACGCCATGCGCAGTCCGGCAGAGGCGCGGAGCAAGGCGGCGGACGAACGGGAACAACGGATCGCCCTCATTTACGCGCGGTACAACGAGTACCTCAAGGCCTACAACGCGGTCGACTTTGACGACCTCATCCTGCTGCCGGTACAACTGTTCCGCACCCATCCGGACGTCCTGCAGAAGTGGCGCCGCAAGATCCGCTACATGCTGGTGGATGAGTACCAGGATACCAACGTCTGCCAGTACGAACTGGTCAAGCTGCTGGTGGCCGAGCGGGCGGCCTTTACCGTGGTCGGAGACGATGACCAGTCGATCTACGCCTGGCGCGGCGCGCGACCGGAAAACCTGGTCCAGCTGAAGGAAGACTTCCCCAGCCTGAAGATCGTCAAGCTGGAGCAGAACTACCGTTCCACAGGACGCATCCTGCGCAGCGCCAACACAGTCATTGCCAACAACCCCCACGTGTTCGAGAAAGCACTGTGGAGTGAGCACACCATCGGCGAGGAAATCCGCATCGTGCGCTGCCGCAGCGAGGATGCCGAGGCAGAGCGGGTCGCCACCGAGATCATTGACCAGAAGCTTAAAAAGGGCCTGTCGTTCCGGGATTTCGCCGTACTCTACCGCGGCAACCACCAGGCCCGGCTGCTGGAAATGAAACTGCAGGCCTACCAGATTCCCTACCGGATCTCCGGCGGGCAGTCGTTCTTCTCCAAGAGCGAGATCAAGGACGCCATGTCCTACCTCCGACTGCTGGTAAACCCGGATGACGATGCCGCGTTTCTGCGGGTGGTCAACGTACCACGGCGGGAAATCGGCCCGCGCACTTTAGAGCAGCTCAGCCACTATGCCCGCTCCCGCAATGTCAGTCTGTTCCGCTCGCTGGGAGATATGGGCGCCGAGGCCCACGTCACCGAGAAGGGCCTTGACCGGCTGCGCCGCTTCGCCCACTGGGTCGACAACACCTGCGAGCGCCTGCACCGGGAAAACCCGATCCCGGTGATCAAGCAGCTGTTCACCGACATCGAGTACGAGGAGTGGCTGCACCAGCACTCCGGCAGCCCGAAACAGGCCGAACGGCGAATGGAGAACATCTGGTACCTGACTGATGCCATCCAGCGCATGCTCGATGACGGCAAAGGCACCGCCGATGAAATCGGGGTCGAGGACGCCATCAGCAAACTGATCCTGCGCGACATGATGGAACAGCGAGAAGAAGATGATGACAGTGACAAGGTGCAGCTGCTGACACTCCATGCCTCCAAGGGCCTGGAATTCCCCCATGTCTTCATCATGGGCCTGGAGGAAGAGATCCTGCCCCACCGCACCAGCATCGAAGAAGGCAACATCGAGGAAGAGCGCCGGCTGATGTACGTGGGCATCACCCGCGCCCGGGAGACCCTGACCCTCACGTTTGCCGCCCAGCGCAAGCAATATGGCGAAAAGCTGGAAACCATTCCCAGCCGCTTCCTGGACGAACTACCGGAAGAGGACCTTAGATGGGAGGGCATGGGTGACCTGGATGTTGAAGCCAACCAGAAAAAGGGCAAGGCGACCCTGAGCGCCCTGCTCGGGGATCTCGGGGCCTGAGCCGGCACCGGCCACTACATTACCAATTGTTAAACACCGTCAACTGCAACTATTCCCTCCCCTGAGCCGTTAGCTGTAGTGGGGCCCCTGGCCCCGACTACAAAAACAACAGCCAGGAGAGTGAAATGAACAGCAAGAACCTGCCTTTGATTCCCGCTCCCGCAGCACGGAGCCGACGCTATCTGGCGCTCGGTTCGGCTTTGATTCTCAGCGCCTGCGGCGGTGGATCGTCCGGAGACAATGCAGCGGGAACCTCACCGTCGCCGGACTCCGGCACGGCCGTTGCCGGCGATCAGACCGTCAGCGAACGACAGGCCGTGTTGCGGGACGACTACTCGCCGGTTGGCGCGTTCAGTGCGCCCTTCGCAGAACCGACCATCATTGTTGACGGCGAAACCGTAACCACCGACGAACGCTGCGTTACCAACAACGAAGGCCTGCTCGAATGCAAACCTGCCGCGGGCACCATGGCGCTCCTCGAAGACGGCCGGGTGCTCTACCTCAATGCCCTCGAGGGTACCGAGAACGTTGAGCTGTCCATCGTGGGGGAGTTCGGTGAAGTGTCGATCAACGACCAGAGCCGGGTACTGGCACTGGGCGATAACGACACCCCAAGCTGGCAGAAGCCGGACCCGCTGCGAGCCGGCGCCAACCCCGATGGCAACGACAGTGAAACCCTGCTCAACGGCACCGAGCTGGATGGCTTGCTGGACACCGCAGACAACACCACCCGGAACGACGGGGCATTGTTCTGCTCCGACGTAATCGGGCTGGCGGACGGCCGGATCATGGCGGTGGGTGGCACCGACTATTATTCCGAGCCTGGTATTGACGGCCTGCCGCTGGGGGTTGCCGAACTGGAAGGCATCAAGAACTCGCGGATCTTCGACGAACGCAGCAACACCTGGAGCCAGAGTGGCGATATGACTTACGGCCGTTGGTATCCATCGCTGGTTACCCTGGCAGACAGCAAGGTGTTCGTCGCCAGTGGCGTCACCAAGCTGCTGAAACCGGTCTATCCGGAAGACCCGCTGAATTCCGGCCGCAATGTGGTCCAGACCGAAACCTACGACCCCTGTAGCGGTGTCTGGACCGAGAACCCGCCCACGGCCGACCGCTCTCTGCCACTCTACCCGCGGATGCACCTGCTGCCCAACGGCCACGTGCTGTATAACGCCGGCGGCCAGGCCTTTAACCCGTTCGGCCAGGGCTATGACCAGGCGCTGTGGAACCTGGTAGCCAGCTACAACCCGCAAACCCAGGCCTGGACCGACATCGGCTACGCCGGATTACCCCTACGGCTGGACGAGGCCGGCCTCGCCCAGCTCTCCAGCACTCTCAACATCACCAACGCCTCAATGGACCAGTTCTCCACCCTGCTCGGTGATCTGCTGGAATCGCCGACGGAGCTGCTGACCTCCGCCGCCGATACCGGTGTCGATGAAGAGGCCCTGAAGATAGCCATTGCCGGCGGTATGCGGGGCTCCACCTCCTCCACCATGCTGCCCCTCAAACCCAATGAAAACGGCGACTACACCGAGGTCGAGCTGCTGACCGCCGGTGGCGTACCCAGCTACGCCCTGCTGACCAACCCCGGCGGATACCTGCCGGTGGCCCAGAGCCGGATTGACCGCATCACCACGACCGGCGACCGTATCGACTATGAGTCGCGACTGACCGGACCGCTGAGCCAGCCCCGCTGGTACGGTACCAACGTAGTGATGCCCGACGGCAGCGTGATGGTGTTCAGCGGCGGTACCCGCGACGGCGTGGTCGCACCGGGCCTGGAAGGCCCACTGATGACCGCCGAGCGCTTTGATCCGGAAAGCGGAACCTGGACCGAGATGGCCACGGCCAATCGCCCCCGCACCTACCACAACACCGCCCTGCTGCTGGCCGACGGTCGGGTACTGATCGGTGGCCACGCGCCCATCAATACCGCCTACCTGTCTCATATCAGCTTCGAGGATTTCGGTCTGGCACCGAACGCCGGTCGCGATCCCAGCTTCGAGATCTATACCCCACCCTACGCCATGCGCAACGACCGCCCGGAGATTCTCTCGGCACCGGAAAACCTGACCACCGGCCAGAGTTTTTCCATCCAGGTGGACGACCCCGAGAATATCGACAAGGTACTGCTGATCCGGCGCACCGTGATGACCCATCTGATTGATGGTGACCAGCGCGCCATCGAGCTACCCATCCAGTCCCGCAATGGCCGCAACCTGCGCCTGACTATGCCGGACACCCACAACGTGGTCCCGGCCGGCAAGTACATGCTGTTCGTCAGCAAAGACAGCGAAGAGGGGCGGGTCCCCTCGGTGTCTGCGCCGATCACCGTGGTCAACACGGCGCTGGAGTGCATGGCGGACCTGCAACTGGCCGACGACACCGCAGGTACTGACACCGACACCGGCACTGACGGCAGCAGCGATGGTCTGCTCGGAATACTGTGAGGAGACAGGCATGACGGCGAAAAAATCATCCGACCGACTACTCGCCACCATCGGCTGCCTGGTAACGACGCTCGGGCTGCTCAGCCCCGGAGCCGTCGTTGCACACGGCGGCCCCGACATATCGGAGCTTCCGCAGGGGGTAGTCAAGGCGAGTCTTACCGACCCGGCGGATATCCGCGGGCTGCACCTCACCATTCTGGACGCGCCGGTGCCGGCCCTCCTGCTGCGCTATGAGGGCTCAGGAACCCTGCACGTCCCCGGCAGCGACGGCGGGCCTTTTTTGCGGTTCCAGCGCGACCGGGTCGAAGCCCATACCGATAGCCCCAGCTGGCACGCTGCCGCTACCGCGGCCGGCAAGCCCACCGGGACTGATCGCGGCCACTGGCAAACCGTGTCGGGCTCTGGCAGCTTCGGCTGGGTTGACTCCAGGGTCGCCGAGGCCGTCCGGCATGCCGGTGCAGACGGCAAACCGGTGACCTGGCGCATCCCGGTCGCGCTCGAAAACAGCAGCACTGCGAGCAGCCTGACCGGCTCGGTGACCTGGCAACCACTACCAGACCCGGGCGGGCAATGATTCCCCCGAAAGCGCCAACTGCAGGCGGGGACAGGCTTAAGCCTGTCCCCTGATACGAAAAACCCCCGCAGCGCGGGGGTTTTTCATCACAGCCGTGTCGGCTTACTTACTCTCATTAACCATATATTCGACCGCGGCCTGGATTTCTTCATCCGGGCAGCTGGCGCAGCCACCCTTGGCCGGCATGGCGTTGAAGCCGTTGATGGCGTGGCTTACGAGGGTTTCGAGGCCCTGATCGATACGGGCAGACCAGGCGCCGGAATCACCGATCACCGGGGCACCGGCTGCGCCGGTAGTGTGGCAAGCCATACAAACCGCATTATAAACCTCGTCACCCGCACGCGGGCCGGAGCTGGCGGCCGCGGCAGGTGCCACTTCCTGGCCACAGTCCTCGCCCTGCAGGCAGACTTCGCCTACCGGCGCAATGCGCGCACGAATTTCGTCTTCAACACTTGCCATTACGGCACCTGCCGTCAGGCCGAAGCCAAGCAGTACAGCAGCCAGGACTCTCTTCATCTTCACAATGCACCTCGCATCAGAGCGTTATAATCTTTAAGTCGCCGCATTATAGCGGGTGGCGCACTGCAAAAAAACCAATGGCTCGACCCGTCACTTGATTTCGGCCAAATAATTGCCATTTGGTGAACTTTTCCAGCCGGGGTAACGCCGGCAATGGTAAACCGTTACCATAGCGCCATTCCCTGCCCACTGCGGAGCCCTGACCCATGTTACCGAATCCGTCAACGACACCCCATCCCTGGCGCAAGCGCCTGCTGGCCACGGAGTTCATCGCCCTTGCCATCCTGCTTGGCTCCATGGCCATTCTGGGCAGGAGCAGTGACGGTGGCACGCTGAATCCAGCCTGGCTGATCATCCCCGCCGCAGCCAGCCTGGCGGTATTTCTGAGTTTTATCGGGCTGATGTACCTGCGCTGGGTGGTGGCGGCGGAAGCCGGCAAAGCAACCCGTCACAAGCTGGTGTTCGGGCTGCTGGCAGTCACCCTGCTGGGCGTATGGGTTTATGGCATCGCCAATACCTGGCTCAGCATGAACGCGGGCTAGACCCGGCGAGACATCAGTGCGAAACAACAGCGCGAAACTTCAGTAAGAAACACCGGCACGAAAACAGGTGCAAAAATGAACCGATTGTCAGTTCTGCCCTTGCTGCTGCTGACTGGCCTGGCCCCGGCCACGACACTTGCGCAGGCCAGCCCGGATCCGGCGGAAACCACCAGCCGTGAGTTGCGTGACTGCGCGGTAATCCAGAACGGCGTCGCGCGCCTTGCCTGCTACGACGAGCAGAATAACCCGCAAGCGGCCCGCGAGCAGGCCAGTGACGCGGAGATCGAGGCGGCCGAGCAGCTCACCGACCGGCTCGACCCGGATACGGCGCTGGATACCGATACCGGCGATACCGCAGCCGCAGTCGGTGACCAAGACGACAGTGGCGTAATGGATGCAGTCATCGATCGCTACGTAGCCGCGGAGAAAGCCATCTTCTCGTTCTCGGGAGCCTTTGTCAGCCACCGGCCCACCTATATCCTGCCATTTACCTGGGTATCCAGCCCCAATCAGCAGCCGACCAGCCCGCGACTGGGCAGCACCGGTTACGATTACGACCTCGACAACAAGGAAGCCAAGTATCAGATCAGCTTCAAGGTGCCGCTGCTGACCGGCCTGCTCGACGACCGCACCACCCTCTGGTTCGGCTACACCCAGGCCTCCTTCTGGCAGGTCTACAACCGCGCCGAATCGGCACCGTTCCGGGAAACCAATTACGAACCGGAGCTCTTTGTCCGTTACCGGACCGACTGGAAACTGGGCCCGGGCACCCTTAATGGCGTCACGCTCGGCTTCAGTCACCAGTCCAATGGCCAGAGCGAGCCGCGCTCCCGCAGCTGGAACCGCATCATTGGCAGCGCCGGATACAGCTATGACCGCTGGCTTTTCATGGTGCAACCCTGGTATCGACTGCCGGAAGGCTCCGACAGTGACGACAACGCCGACCTGGACCGCTATGTGGGCTATGCCGATTTCATTGGCGTTTACAAGCTGAGCGAGGACAAGACGCTGTCCCTGAAACTGCGCAACAATTTCCGTTCCGAAGACAACAAGACGTCCTTTGAACTGGGTTACAGCTTCCCGATGGGCGGGCGCCTGAAGGGATTTATCCAGTACTACAACGGCTACGCAGAAAGCCTGATCGACTACAACAAGCGCGTCCACCGCTTTGGCATTGGCGTGATGCTGAACGACTGGCTCTAGATCAACAGGTGCACGGGAACAGGCTTAAGCCTGTCCCCGTCTTGACCCAAGCCAGTCCGCTGAGATTCCGCTACTTATTCAACCGCTCCATTTCCGCCAGCAGTTCTTCGGTTTTCTCGTTCATCAACGGTATATCACCCCGGGATTCCACATTCAGCCGTACCACCGGCTCGGTGTTGGACATCCGCAGGTTGAACCGCCAGTCGTCGAACTCGATGCTCACCCCATCCACATGGCTGACGTTTTTGGCGCCGATGCTGTATTTGGCTTCAATTGCGGCGATCACCTTGCGGGGATCGTCAATGGTGCGGTTGATTTCGCCACTGGCGGGATAGGCCTCGATGCGGGCGTCAATCAGTGACGACAATGTCTGGCCGGACTGGCACAGCCGCTCCGCCACCAGCAACCAGGGAATCATCCCGCTGTCGCAGTAGGCAAAATCACGGAAGTAGTGGTGGGCACTCATCTCGCCGCCGTACAGGGCATCCTCATCCCGCATCCGCTGCTTGATAAAGGCATGGCCGGTCTTGCTTTCGATGGCCTTGCCGCCCGCCGCCTGCGCCAGGTCGATGGTGTTCCAGGTCAGCCGCGGGTCATGGATGATCTTGCCGCCGCCGGCCTTGCGCAGGAACTGGTCTGCCAGCAACCCGACAATGTAATAGCCCTCGATAAAGCGGCCATTCTCATCAAAGAAGAAACAACGATCATAATCGCCGTCCCAGGCAATCCCCATGGCAGCCTGGTGTTCCACCACTGCATCGGCGGTCACCGCCTGATTCTCCTTCAGAATCGGGTTGGGGACTCCGTTGGGGAAGTTACCGTCGGGCTGGTGATGAAGCTTGATAAAACTGAACGGCAACAAAGGCTCCAGGTCATCAATCACCAGGCCGGCGCCGCCGTTGCCGGCATTGACCACAATCTTCATCGGCTTGAGCGTTGCCACGTCAACATAGCCCAGCAGGTGATCGACATAGGCTGCCGCCACT
>Ga0207716_100155_pt1 | contig 53925 bp, 58 predicted proteins | sample TtaePargueraPR_FD_187739 | JGI IMG/M metagenome (GOLD analysis project Ga0207716, IMG submission 187739) | Aerobic enrichment media microbial communities from Bioluminiscent Bay, La Parguera, Puerto Rico - Tt and P2 (5) (SPAdes) | ecosystem: Environmental > Aquatic > Marine > Unclassified ... | reverse complement strand
ATGCCTGCGAGCAGCCAGAATACGGCCGCCGGGGGGAGATGGGCGACCAACAGCGCTCCGGCGACCGGCGAGACGGCCTGCACCAGCGTGACAGGCCGTGCGATCTGACCCATCACGACAGGCTGCCGGACGGGCCCGAATAGGGCGAGCGGGAGCGTGCCGCGCGCGATGGACAACACGCCGATCCCGGCGCCGTAGACGATCACCGCCACCGTGTTGGCGGCCGATGCCCCCAGGGACAGAAGCCCCAGCCCTGTCACGACCGCACCGACCGCGGCGATCGCGGTGGAGGCCGGGTGAAGCCGTTGGCCCAGGGTCATTTCCACGGCGCGCCCGGCGACCTGGGCCGGACCGATAAGGGCGCCAAGCCCAATGGCGGCGGCGAGACCGACCTCCATCCGGCCCAGCAGATTGACCAGATGCACGGCGACGATCGACGCCACCAGCACCTCGGCGATGAAGAGCAGGGCGGTGAGCGTGCGCGCCGGTTCCAGCGGGCCGACCGGTGCCGGTGCGGAGCGCGCCTGTTCATGGCCGGGCGTGGCGCCCGGCTGTTGCGCGCCCGACGGTGTTGCGAGCAGGAAAATGGGCAGGCAGATCGAGAGGTGGGCGGCGGCGAAAAGGAGGCAGGTGGCGCGCCAGTCCAGTGCCTCGACCAGAAAACCGCTGAGCGTCCAGAAGATCGTGCTGGCGAAACCGCCCCACAGCGCCACCGTTGAGATCAGGCGGCGGGCATCCTGGCCATAGGCCCGCCCCAGTGTGCTGAAGACCGGATCGTAGAGGCTGCAGGCCATGCCCAGGCCGACAATGCTCCAGCCGAGCAGATAGATCGCGTAGTGCCAGGCGCTGCCGATCGTGACGAGACCGGCGGCGAGCAGAAGGGATCCCGTCACCAGAACGCGCCGTCCGCCCTCCTTCGCGATCCGGCGTCCCACATGCGGCGCGCTCAGCGCCGACACCACGATGCCGGCCGACATGCCGCCGGCGACCCAGGATAGCGGCCAGCCCATCGCATTGCCGATGGGGGCTGCCAGCACGGTGAGCAGGTAGAGGGTCGAGCCGAAGCCGATGATCTGGGTCACGCCCAGAAGACAGGCCCGAAAGAGCCCGTGCTGGAGAATCCGGCGCATGCCTGCTCCCTTGCCGCAACAGGGGCCGGAGCATCGGCAAACGCCTGTCCGGATCAAGCGATAGATTTTCTGCTATATGTGAGAAAAACTCACATACATCTCTATTTTGCCGGTACCTGAATGGTATCGTGCGGCCGCAATATCACAAAAGCCCCGTGTGGCGCCTGGAGCGGACCCATGACGAGCAGACGCAGGCATCTCCCCTCCTTCAGCGCGATGCGGGCATTCGAGGCCTTCGCCCGGCACGGCCGAATGTCGCTGGCCGCCGACGAGCTTTGCGTCACGCACGGCGCCGTCAGCCGCCAGGTCCGCGCCCTGCAGGACTGGCTGGATGTCGCGCTCGTCGAGGGGCCGAAAACGGACCTGCGGCTGACCCCGGCGGGGCAGCGCCTGGCCGAGGTGCTCGCCCGGGCCTTCGACGACATCGAGGCCGGCCTGCCGCAGGGGCGGCGCGAGGAACAGGCCGTGCTGCGTGTCTCCTGCCTGGGCACGTTCGCCATGCGCTGGCTGATACCGCGGCTGCCGCGCTTCTACCGGCTCCATCCGGGCATCGCGGTCGAGGTGAGCGAATCCCATGCTCCGGTCGACTTCCGGACAGGCGAGTATGACGCGGCCATCCGCATGCAGGCGGAAAGCGAGGTAAGCGGCCCCGACGTGACGGCCTTTCTCGCCGAGTATCAGGGCCCCGTTCTCGCACCGACCCTGTGGTCGGGCATCGCCGAGCCCGAGGCCCTTCATACCCTGCCGCGCCTTCACACCCGCACCTATCCGGCCGGCTGGCCGGAATGGGAGGCCCGGGTGGGCCGGCCGCCGACGGGCGCGATGACGGGGACGGTTTTCGACCACACATTCTACATGCTCGCCGCGGCCTCGGCGGGGCTGGGCGTGGCGATCGGCGGCTGGAGCCTGGTGCAGGACGATCTTGCCGACGGCCAGCTCCTGGCGCCGCTGGGGCTGGTGGATACCGGTCTGGCCTACATTTTCATCACGCCGCCCGGCCGGCCGGATCGGGCGGCCGGGGCGTTCCGGGACTGGCTGGTCGAGGAGGGGCGCCGGGCTGCCGCCCCGCCGCCGGAGATCACAGCCCCCGCACGGCCTGGATGATATTGAGCACGACCGCGGCGTTGAACAGCAGGCCCAGCACGGTCATCACCGCGGCGAAAGCGCCGACCCCGGCGAGCATGAGGGCACGGATCGGGATCATCATGGCGGCGCGGGCCCGTTCCGGCCCGGCCCAGCGCGGCCGGTTCAGGCGTTCGGTGAGATCGCGGAAGCCTCCGCGCCAGAGATTGACCGTGACGAAGATCCAGACCGCCACCGCGACAATCGGGGCGATCCGGAATGCCAGTGCCATGCCGGGCACGGCCAGAAGGCCCTCGATCTCGTCCACGCGCAACACCCTTGTCCAAGGCCATCCTCATAGCCTGTCGCGGCCGGCTGCGCCACAGGCGGCGCCCCGGAGGCGGTCACTTTGCGGCGTCGGCCGCGGGTGAGGGGGAAGGGGCGGGCTGAGGCCTCTCGGCGGGCAGCGAGAAGAGAAAGGTCGCGCCGCTGCCCGGTTCGCTCTCCACCCAGATGTCCCCGCCATGACGCTCGATCGACTGGCGCACCATGGCCAGGCCGATCCCGGTGCCCGGATAGGCTTCGTGCGAGTGAAGGCGCTGGAAGGGCGCGAAGATCTTTTCGGCGAACTTGATGTCCAGGCCGATCCCGTTATCGCTGACCGCGAAGATCCAGCGATCCTCGTCCTTGCGCGCGGTCACATCGACCTCCGGCGTGGCATAGCTGCGATATTTCAGGGCGTTGCCGATGAGGTTCTGGAAGACCTGGGTCAGCAGCATGGTGTCGGCCTTCACCACGGGCATGTCGCCGACCGTGATCCGCGCCTGGCTTTCCGCGATCGAGGCATCGAGGTTTTCCATGGCCTGGGCGATCACGGTGGAGACATCCACGGGCTTGCGCTCCAGCGGCTGGCTGGCCAGGCGCGAATAGGTGAGCAGGTCGTCGATCAGGCGCTGCATGCGGTGGGCGGCATCGACGAGGAATTCCAGATTGCGCCGCCCGTCCTCGTCGAGCTGATCGCCATAGCGGCGGCGCACCAGGCCGGAGAAGGCGGCGATCTTGCGCAGGGGTTCTTGAAGGTCGTGCGAGGCGACCGTGGCGAAACGATCGAGTTCCTGGTTGGAGCGCTCGAGCTTCTCGTGCGCATCCCGCAGCGCCGTCACATCGGTCATGACGGCATAGCTGCGCAGGGGCCGTCCGTCCTTGTCCCGTTCCAGGAAGGAGGACAGCAGCACGTCGACCTTGTTGCCGTCGCCGCGGATGAAGCGGTAGGGCAGGTTGGTGTTGGCGCCGGTCTGGAACAATTCGGGCAGATTGACCTCGATCGCGCGCCGGCGCGATTCCGGCTCGAGAAAATCGATCGACTTGCGGCCCACGACCTCGTCGCGCCGGTAGCCCAGATGCGCCAGCCAGTAGTCGCTGACTTCCACGACGTACCCGTCGCCATCGATCGTGTGCATCATGGCCGGCGTGGCGCGATAGATACGTTCGAACCGCGTGCGCCTTTCCTCCAGTTCGGCCTCGGCGCGGCGGGGCGCGTCGATGTTCCAGATCACACCGCTGGCGACGCGGGCCGTGCCGTCCGGCGCCCAGTCCACGACATTCCCCGTGACCCGGTACCAGACCCAGGCCCCGTTCCGGTCGCGCAGGCGGTATTGCGTGTCGATGAGGGTTTTCTCGCCTGCGCGGTGCTTGGCGACGATCCCGGCCAGCGCTTCGATATCGTCGGGGTGAACCCGCTCGCGCAGCCCGTCGATATCGAGCGTGCCGTCGGCCTGGTCGGCGAAGAGCTCGGCTGCCACGGACCCGTGCAGTTCGATGATGTCGGCGATGAAGTCGTGGCGCCACAGTCCGATGGCCGCGGCGTCGACGGCCTCGGCGAGCTGCTGGTCGCGCTGAAGGATTTTCTGTTCCGTGCGGATACGTTCGGAGATGTCGGTGATGAAGCCGTCGGCCGTCCGGGGGCGCTCGTCGGCTGTGCGTTCGGTCACGCGGCCGCGGACATGGATGTGGATCCAGCCATCGGTCTCCGAGCGGTAGCGCGCGACGGCATCGATCGTTTCGGTGTTGCCGCGCACCATCGCCTCGATGATGTCGCGCGCCTCCTCGACATCGTCCGGATGGATGCGTTCGGCCCAGTCGTCATAGGTGATGCGGGCGTCGCGCGGCGGCAGGCCCATCATTTCCGAAATGATCCCCGTGACCTCTCCGACCCGCGTCTGCAGATCGAAATGCCAGGCGCCTTCGCGGGCACCGGCGAGGGCCTCGCGCAGCCGGGCCTCGCTCTGGTCGAGCTCTGCGCGCAGGCGCCGCTCCTCGGTGATGTTGGTGACCGTCCCGGCCAGTCTGAGAGCCGCCCCTTCCGGTGACCATTCCACCACCTGACCGCTGCCGCGCAGCCAGGACACCGATCCGTCCGGAGACAGCATGCGGAATTCCCAGGACTGCGGTTCGGAGGGCGCATCGGGTGCGCGTTCGGGCGTTTCGCACATCTTGCGGAAGAGGTCCCGCCCGATCTCCCGGTCCTCAGGCGGCATGGCGTCCGACCAGCGGCTGGCCGCAATGGTCTCGTCGGTCGCGGCGATGCCGAGGAGATTCGCCAGCAGGCCTGTCGCCCGCAAGGTGCTGGTCGCCAGGTCGACGCTCCACGCGCCTTCATTCGCGGAATCGACGGCTTCGCGGAGCAGGCGTTCATTGGCGGCGAGCTGGGATTGCAGCGCCTTGCGTTCGGTGATGTCGGTGAAGATGCCGGCCGCGACGGCCTCGCCTCCCGGCGTGTCGATGCACCGCCCGCGCGAGCGGAGCCAGATCCAGCGATCCGTGCGCGCATCCACCATCTCGTATTCGATGTCGAACGTGTCCGCTGCGCCCGAGGCGAGAGCGTCCACCTCGGCGAGGATGGCGGCGCGCTGGTCCGGATGGATGCGTTCGACGAACAGGTGCTGGTCGATCTCGGCCTCACCGTCGGTCAGGCCGAGAATCTCCCGGATCGGCCCGATCAGCTTGAGCTTGCGGGTGTCGGCGTTGAGCTCCCAGACTCCGCAGGAGCCGGCATCGATGGCATTGGAGAGCTGGCGTTCGCGTTCGGCCAGCTTGTCTTCCAGCCTGCGGCGCTCGGTGACGTCGGCGACGGTGCCGGATATCCGCAGCGCCGACCCGTCCTGCGCGAAATCGGATACGCGGCCGCGTATCTCCAGCCAGCGCCACTCGCCGTCTGCGCGCCGGGCGCGGAAGACGAGATTCAGCTGCGTGTCCGGCGTTCGGCCCAGCCGGTCGATCGCGTCGGTGACCGTATCGCGCATGTCCGGGTCGACTGTATCGAGGAGGCTGTCCAGCCGGATCGTGGCGTCGGCCGTGTCGATGCCGAGGAATTCGTTGATGAAGCCGCGCGCCGACCCCAGGCCGGTGTGCAGGTTGAGCGAGAAGGCGCCTTCATTCGCCGAGGCGAGGGCGGCGCGCAGCTGGATGTCGCTGGCTTCCAGCCGGGCGCGCAGCGAGCGTTCCTCCGAGACGTCGCGGATGAGCAGCAGCGTGCCCCGGGAGCGGCCGTCCTCGTCGGCGATCCGGCTGGCGACGGTATCGCCATCCAGGACGCGCCCGCTTCGCGTCCTGTAGCGGGCCGGGAATTGCTGCGTCTGCCGCGTGTCGTCGAGGCCGAACCCGGCCGCGGCCAGACGGTCGAACTCGCGCGGTTCTGCAAACAGGATATCGCCGTGCTGGCCGGCCAGCACGGCCTCCTCCCGGCCGAACAGTCGCAGGGCGGCCGGATTGGCGCTGCCGATCCGGTTCTCGGTGTCGAGCATGACAACGGCGACCGGCGCCGCGCTGTAGAGCGCGCGCAGCATCGAGTCAGCGCTCGCGGTCATGGACCCGTCCGGTCAGAGTATCGTCCCATCACGTCTTGTCGAACACGGCTTTGGAAGCAGTCTGCAACAATCGCAGGCACAAAGGAAAGGTGTATGTCCAAAGGCAGTTGCCGCGCCGCGCATGGCCGGGGCTTGCTGCACCCGCCCATGATGCCGAGGCTGGTCATGGCGAAATCCGTCGATATGCTCCCTGCGATCGAGCGTGTGTTTGAGGAGTTTGTGTTTTGTCCGACACGGGAGGCGTCCGCGCGGATACTGCGCCCATACTTCAGGTCTCGGACCTGACGGTGAACTTCGACACGCCCGACGGGACCGTCAATGCGGTCAAGGGTGTCTCGCTCAAGATCGACCCCGGCGAATGCCTCGCCGTGGTGGGCGAATCGGGCTCCGGCAAGAGCCAGACCTTCCTGGCCGCCATGGGACTTCTCGCCTCGAACGGCCAGGCGGAAGGCTCGATCAAGTATCGCGACCAGGAAATCCTCGGACTGTCGCCGCGCAAGCTGAACAGTGTGCGCGGGCGCAAGATGACGATGATCTTCCAGGACCCGCTGACCTCGCTGACGCCGCACATGCGTATCGGCGCCCAGATGCAGGAAGTGCTGGGCATCCACATGGGCCTCAAGGGCGAGGCCGCGGAAAAGCGCGCTCTGGAATGGCTCGACCATGTGCGCATTCCCGAAGCCGCGCGCCGTCTGAAACAGTATCCGCACGAGCTGTCCGGCGGCATGCGCCAGCGCGTGATGATCGCCATGTCGATGCTGTGCGAGCCGGACCTGCTGATCTGCGACGAGCCGACGACCGCGCTCGACGTCACCGTCCAGGCCGAAGTGCTCGACATCATGGACGAGCTGAAGAAGCAGACCGGCGCGGCCCTGGCGCTCATCACCCACGACATGGGCGTGGTGGCCCGCATGGCCGACCGGGCGCAGGTGATGAAGGACGGCGTCTATGTCGAGGAAGGCGATATCGAGGACATCTTCGACCGGCCGCAGAACGCCTATACGCGCATGCTGCTGGACGCCATGCCGCGCCTGGACCGTCCCGACCGGCCCGGCCACACGGCGCTGAAGCCCGTCGCCGACGGCGATACCGTCGAGCCCGTGCTCGAGGTCGAGGATGTGAAGGTGCAGTTCCCGATCCGCGTGTCCGGCGGGCTGCGGCCGGAATACAAGACGCTGCGGGCCGTGGACGGGATTAGTTTCGATCTCAAGCCCGGCGAGACGCTGGGCGTGGTGGGCGAATCCGGCTGCGGCAAGTCGACCCTGGCGCGCGCCGTGCTGCGCCTGGTCCCCGCCACCGACGGGACGGTCTCCTGGATCGGCCGGGACCTTCTGGGGCTGAAGAAGAACGACCTGCGCAAGGCGCGCGAGGACCTGCAGATCGTCTTCCAGGACCCGCTCGCCTCGCTCGATCCGCGCATGACGATCGGCGCCTCCATCGAGGAGCCGATGCTCACCTTCCGCAAGTCGATGAAGAAGAAGGCGCGGACCGAGGCCGTGCGCGACATGATGAAGCGCGTCGGGCTCGATCCCAACATGATCAACCGCTACCCGCACGAGCTGTCCGGCGGGCAGAACCAGCGGGTCGGCATCGCCCGGGCGATGATCCTCAACCCCAAACTGGTGATCTGCGACGAGGCGGTCTCCGCGCTCGACGTGTCGATCCAGGCCCAGATCGTGGAACTCCTGATCAAGTTGCAGCAGGACCTTGGCCTGTCGATGATCTTCATCTCCCACGACCTTTCCGTCGTGCGCGAGATCTCGCACCGGGTGATGGTGCTCTATCTGGGCCGCGTGGTGGAGATGGCCGATCGCGACCAGATCTACGAGGATGCGCGCCACCCCTACACCAAGGCGCTCATTTCCGCCGTGCCGGTGCCCGATCCGAAAGTCGAGAAGACCAAGGTCCGCATGAAGCTGGACGGCGAACTGCCCTCACCGATGGATACGCGGGCCCAGCTGCGCTTCATGAAGTCGAAGCTGGTCGACGATCCCGATGCCGAGCAATACCGGCCGCAGCTGATCGAGACGGAGCCGGGGCATTGGGTCGCCGAACACGACCCGGTCGATGCGGAAACGGCCTGACAGGGCTTTCACTCGACTTGCGGCATCAGATGTTTAGGCTCGCCCGGAATCATCAAGGGGAAGCGTGATGTCGGCAGATTTCGTGTCCGGAGCCCTCAAGCGGCTGCCGCTGGTTTTCATTGCCGCCGTGCTGGCGGCCTGCCAGCCGGCCAGCGAGACGCCGCAGCCGGAACCGGACCATACCTGGGTTCACGAGGTCTCCGACCTGCCGGCCGACCCGGCCATCCGCTACGGCCAGCTCGACAACGGGATGCGCTATGCCATCCGCGAGAACGACACGCCGCCGAACGTTGCCTCGGTGCGGCTCGTCTTCAATGCCGGTTCTCTCGCCGAGGCCGACGACCAGCGCGGTCTGGCCCACTTCATCGAGCACATGGCCTTCAACGGGTCCACCGAGGTTCCCGAGGGCGAGATGGTCCCGCTCCTGGAGCGTCATGGCCTCCAGTTCGGTCCCGATACCAATGCCTTCACCGGCTACGAGACGGTCGGCTATCAGCTCGATATTCCCGAGGTCGACGAGGAGACGGTGGATACCGCGCTCTTCCTGATGCGCCAGACCGCCAGCGAACTGCTGATGGAGAGCGAGGCCATCGACCGCGAGCGCGGCGTGATCCTGTCCGAGGAGCGCTATCGCAACACGCCGATCCGGCGCTGGAACAACGCCCTCTGGCGTTTCCGCCTGCCCGAGACGAGCGTCCCGGACCGCGACGCCATCGGCACGGTCGAGGTGATCGAGACGGCGCCGCGTGAACGCCTGGTCGATTATTACGAGAATTACTACACGCCGGAACGGGCCATGCTGGTCGTGGTCGGCGATATCGATCCTGACGTCATCGAAGCCAAGATCGCGGACGAATTCGGCGGCTGGGAGCAGCCCGAGGATCCGCGCGGTGATCCGGATGTGGGCACGGTGTCCGAAGAGCGTCCGCTCTCGGTGGGCTATTTCCACGATCCGGAAATCTACACCATCTTCACCGTCGATGCCGTGCGTCCGCACGAACCGGAACTGGACACGGTGCAGTCGCGCTTCGAGAACAATCTGGCCAATCTGGGCGACGCTATCCTGTCGCGCCGCTTCGCGACGCTGACGAGTTCGGGCACGTCTCCGCTGATCCAGGCTTCGGCCAATCACGCCTCGGACTTCGAGGTCGCCGACCGGGCCACGGTGCTGGCCATCATGCGCCCCGACCAGTGGCAGGAGGGCGTGGCCGTCGTCGAGCAGGAGCTTCGCCGCGCCATCGAGCACGGTTTCACCGAGGCCGAGCTGGCCGAGCAGATCGCCAATCTGCGGACCTCCCTGCGCGATGCGGCGGACCAGGCGGGTACGCGCACCAGCGCCGGGCTGGCCGACCAGACCTGGTCGCGCTGGCGCCAGGACCGCGTGCTGACCACGCCGGCCTCCATGCTGGAACGCTTCGAGGCCTCTCTGGACGATGTCACCGTCGAGGCGGTCAACGCGGCCTTCCGCGAACAGTGGACCGGTGTCGAGCCGCTGCTCTTCCTGGCTTCGCCCCTGCAGATGGAAAATCCCGAGACGGCGATCCGCGAGGCCTGGACGCAAAGCCGCCAGACGCCGGTCGAGGCGCCGGAAGAGGCCGGTGTCCAGGACTTCGCCTACGGCGATTTCGGCCCGGCGGGCGAGGTTGTTTTCCGTGAGGCCGTCGAGGATCTCGGACTGGTCCGTTTCCGCTTCGACAATGGCGTGGCGGTCACCTTCAAGCCGACGGACTTCGAGGACGGCTCGATCCGCGTACGGGTCGATTTCGGCCGTGGCGAGCTGGAGCCGCGGGAGATGGATGCGGTGGACATTCTCGCCGGATCGGTCTTCACCGCCGCCGGGCTGGGCGAACACAGCGAGGACGAGCTGGGCCGCGTGCTGGCCGGCCGCAATGTCGGCTACGGCTTCGGCGTGGGCGATGACAGCTTCTCCTTCTCCGCCGCGACCACGCCGTCGGATCTGCGCATCCAGTTCGACCTGATCACGGCCTATCTCACCGATCCGGGCTGGCGTCAGGAAGGGCTGGAGCAATTCCGCGCCGTGATCCCGGAGATTCGCCGCAATCTCTACTCCTCGCCCTCCGGCGTGCTGCAGGCGGAAGTGACGCGCATGATCCGCAGCGGCGATCCGCGCTACGGCCTGCCCGATCCGGAACAGGTCGCCGCCATCGATATGGAGGCCATCCGCGGCTTCCTGTCGCCGGCCCTGGAAGAGGCGCCGGTCGAGGTGACAGTCGTCGGCGATATCGGCGAGGACGCGCTTGTCGAGGCGCTCGCCGCGACGCTGGGCGCGCTGCCCGACCGGGCGGAAAGCTGGCCGGACTACGCGGAGGCCCGCACCATCCGCTTCCCGGACCCGGTCGAGGAGCCGGTCGTGCTGCGTCACAACGGGACCGAGAACCAGGCCATGGCGAATGTCTACTGGCCGACCTTCGACGACAGCGACCCGCAGCGCACCCGTGCACTGTCCCTGCTGCGCGCCGTATTCGATCTCAAGCTCACCGAACGCCTCCGCGAGGAGGAGGGGTTCACCTATTCCGCCTTCAACAACACCAACACGTCCGACGTCTATCCGGACTATGGCTACCTCTATGTCGGGGCCGATGTGCGGGTGGAGAATGTGGATGCGACCTATGACGCGATCGCGGAACTGGCGGCCGATCTCGCCGACGGCGAGATTTCCGAGGACGAAGTCCTGCGCGCGCGGCGGCCACTGCTTGAGCAGATCGAGGACGCTTTCGAGAACAATGGTGCCTGGATGAGCTGGCTCGCCCAGTCCTGGGCGCATCCGGGCCGTCTGGACCGGATCCGCGCGCTGAGCGAGGACTATGAGAGCATTTCGCGAGACGATCTTGTCGCGCTCGCCGAAGAGTATCTGCAACCGGAGAATAGCTGGCGCGTTACCATCTTGCCGCGAGACGGCGAGTGAGCGTTCGAAAGGACAGGACGATGAAGAAGCTTGGTTGGATGATGGCGGCCGGTGCGGCCGCTCTGGTGACTGCGTGCTCCTCGGCGCCGCCGGCGACCGACGAGGAGGCGATTGCGCGCGCCCGCGACTGCAACACGCCCGAAGATGCGCCGATCCCGCAGGTCGATGCGCCGGAGACGACGCGCAATCCCCAGGCCAATGCCGAGGCGGGTGAAGCCTATCTGGACATGGCGCGGGGCGAACGCTGCGTGTTCGAACTCGACAGCGGTCTGGTCTTCCGGATTCGCGAAGCGGCCGATGAGGATGCCCTCTCGCCCGAGCGCGGCGATCTGGTGACGGTCCACTATCGCGGCCTGTTCCCGCACGGCGAGGAGTTCGACTCTTCCTACTCGCGCGGCCAGCCGGCTACCTTCCCCTCCGACCGCCTGATCGACGGCTGGGTGGAAGCCCTGCCGCTGATGCGCGTGGGCGAGACGTGGGAACTCTATATCCCGCCGGATCTGGGCTATGGCACGCGCGGCACGCCGGGCGGTCCGATCGGCCCGAACCAGGCGCTTGTCTTCCAGCTCGAGCTCATGGCGCTGCCCGGGGCCGAGCAGGACGAGGCCGACGAAGAGGGCTAGCGCGACAGGCGCAGATTGGTCAGGTCGCCCGCGATCATCTCGAACGTGTCACGCAGGGCCTCGTTCGACGGCGAGTCGAAATAGAGGCTGGGGTGCGAGGCGCAGTCGCGCATCATGTCCCGGGTCGATGAGGAATTGACCTGGAATGTGATGGTGTAGACGCGGATCCCCTGCGCCTTGGCGTAGTCGCAGGCGGCTTCCGTGCGGTCGTCGAGCTCGTTGGAAAGCCGCCCGCCGCTCGAGGTGCGAATGCCCAGCCGGCCGTCGCGCGCATAGCCGTAGGCCTCGTATTCCGACATCAGGTCGGTATTGCGGCCCGACATGACATTGTCGCCGTCGGTCAGGATCACCATCGCCTTGATGACCTCGTCGTCGTCATAACCGGTGCCTTCGGTGAAGGGTTCGCCGGGCGAGATGACGCGGATGCCCCAGCCGATCCCGTTGGGGATGTTGGTATTGCCGTTGGCGCCCATGTCGTCGATCGCGTCCTCGATCGTGCGCTGGGTCGAGGTCAGCGGTGTGACAGGCGTCGTCGTGCACGAGCGGTTCGGATAGGACGACCAGGCCGAGGCATTGTCGTATTTGGGAATGTAGGACAGTCGCTCCCCGACGCCGCCATTGGTGTCGTCGTCCAGATAGCTGTTCGAATAATAGCCGATATCCGGTTCGTCGGGTGCGAAATAGGGCACGAAGAGGGTTTCCGGATCGGTGGCGCTGGGCGGCGTGTCCTCGATGTCGTGGGGAATGGCCCGTGCCTCCACGCAGCCCTGCCAGCTCGCATTGCGCAGCTCGTCGAAGAGCTCCCAGTGATTGACGTCGAACTCCTCGGTTTCGCAGCGCCGGCCCCAGCCCCAGCCCGAGCAGGTCTCGATTTCCACGATCCCGTCGGGCCCGGCCCATTCGGCGTGCTGGGGCGAGAGGGCGTCCGGATCGAGCCACCACTCGCGCTCATGCTCGGTTCCGACATTCACCGTCGCCGCGAAAGGCACGAGGCCGATGCGCACATCCGACGGCTCGTCGGCGGCGTCGAACAGGATCTCGGTAAGCAGTTCGGCACTGTCGCGCAGGGACCGGATCTTCGACCCGCCCATCGAACCGGTATTGTCGAGCACCATGACCAGTTCGAGCCGCTGGCGGGCCCGCTGGACTTCGCTCTCCCAGCCCACGGTGATGTGGTCGATCCCGGCCAGTCCCAGGATGATCGTGTCGATCCGGGCCTGTCCGGTCACCGTGACCGTGTCGGACTCGTCGTCGATATTGACGGCGATATCGGTCACCGTTCCGACCCGGCTGTCGGGATAGTTCGCGGCCATGAAGTCATTGGCGATCTGCAGCGCGTCCGAATTGGACAGGCTTGTATTCACGCCCACGGCGAGCGCCGCGGCGTCCAGGGCGTGGGCCAGCCGCGACCGGGCGTTCATGGCCTGGTTGAGATCGACAGCGCCGCCGGCCAGCATCGTGACCGGCACGAGCGCCAGAGCGAAAATCATGGCCACATTGCCCCGGCGGTCGCCGAGGAAGGCGGTCAGCGTCTTGATGAATCCGGCGAGCGGCATGCGCGGAACCCCGATTGAACTCGCTAAAATACTAGCGGTTCTGCATTAAGGTGGCGTTATCCGGCAGGGTTTCCGGGGCGTTAACGCGACCGGCGCGATCCGGCGCCCTGCGCTAGCGCGACAGGCGCAGATTGGTCAGGTCGCCGGCGATCATCTCGAAGGCATCGCGCAACGCCGATTCCGAGGGCGAGTCGAAGTAGAGATAGGGATTGCTCGCACAGGCGCGCATCATGTCCCGGGTCGATGAGGAGTTGACCTGGAAGGTGATGGTGTAGACGCGAATGCCCAGCGACTTGGCGTAGTCGCAGGCGGCCTGGGTGCGCCCGTCGAGCGCGTTGGACAGGGCCCAGGAGCTGGACGTGACGACGCCCGTCCGTCCGTCGCGGGCATAACCGTAGCCGGAATAGTCGGAATAGGCCTCGTTTCCGCGGCCATTGATCACGTTTTCGCCGTCGGTCAGCACCACCATCGCCTTGATCGTGTCCTCCTCGCCGAAGGCGGTGCCCTGGGTGAAGGGCTCGCCGGGCGAGAGCAGGCGAACCCCCCAGCCGATCCCGTTGGGAATGTTGGTCGTGCCGCTGGCGATCATGTCGTCGATCGCCTCGTCGATTGTCGTGCGGTTATTGGTCAGCGGCGTGACCGGCCGCGCCGTGCAGCCCCAGCCGGGGCCGGCTCCGGATATCCACGCATTGTTGTACTTCGCGCTATTGCGCATGCGGGCGCGCTCGTCATAGCCGCCCATCCCGTCGTCGAGATAGTTGTTGGAATAGTAGCCCCGGTCCGACTCGTCCGGTGCGAAATAGGGCACGAAGAGGGTTTCCGGATCGGCGGCGCTGGGCGGCGTGTCCTCGATGTCGTGGGGAATGGCCCGCGCTTCCACGCAGCCGGTCCAGTCGCGGTTTCGGATCGTGTCGTAAACGTCCCAGCGATTGGCCGGCGGGCTGAAATTCTCGCTGTGAAGCGGCGAGAGACCGTCCGGGTCGAGCCACCAGGCGCGCGCGTGGTCCGTGCCGACATTCACCGTGGAGGAAAAGGGGACGAGGCCGATATGCAGGCGGTTCGTATCGGCGCCGTCGAACAGGATCTCGGTCAGCAGCAGGCCGGCCGAGCGCAGGCTGGAAATCTTCGATCCGCCCATCGAGCCGGTATTGTCGAGCACCATGACCAGTTCCAGCGCCCGCCGGGCCCGCTGGACCTCGCTCTCCCAGCCCACGGTGATCTCGGGGATGCCGACCAGGCCCAGCACCATCGTGTCGATGCGCGACTGGGCCGTCACGGTGACGCGGTCATTGATGTCGTCCAGCGTGACGGCCAGGTTCACCACCGTGCCGATCGCGCCGTCATCATAGTTGGCCGCGAGAAAATTGCGCGCCAGCTCGGTGGCAGTCTCGTCGTCGATGGAGGTGTGGACGCCCACGGCCAGGGCCGCCGCATCCAGCGCCTGGGACAGCCGCGTGCGGGCGTTGAGGGCCTGGTTGACGTCGACGGCCCCGCCGGACAGCACGGTGAGCGGGATCATCACCACAGCGAAGATCATCGCCACATTGCCGCGCGTGGCGCCGGCGAAGCGCGTCAGACGATGTGTCGTTTGCCGGATCATGACCCAATTGCCCCGTTCGATCCGGCGCAATCTGCCCAAGATCGCCCATCGGGCGGACTCGCAATTGTCTTTGCCGTAAAAAACCGGCTAACACCTTGGTGACAATATAAATCGGATTGGTTCCATGCCCGCTGCCTCCCCCCATCTGGACACTGCGATCGACGAATTGCGCGATCTGGTCGCCTTCGACACCACCTCGCGCAATTCCAACCTGCCGCTGATCGATCATGTCGAGGCGAAGCTCGCGGCGCTGGGGGCGGTGTGCGAGCGCATTCCGAATGCGGACGGCAGCAAGGCCAATCTGCACGCCCGTTTCGGACCGGCGGTCGATGGCGGCGTGGTCCTGTCGGGTCATACGGATGTGGTGCCGGTGGACGGCCAGCCCTGGTCGACCGATCCGTGGGCGCTGACCGAAAAGGACGGCCTGCTCTACGGGCGCGGGACCTGCGACATGAAAGGGTTCTCCGCCTGCATCCTCGCCCTGGCGCCTCAGATCGCGCAGGCGGATCTGAAGAAGCCCGTCCATATCGCGCTCTCCCATGACGAGGAGGTGGGCTGTCTCGGTGCGCCGGCCATGATCGACCGGATCATGGAGGGGCCAGTGAAGCCCGCCGTGGTGATTGTCGGCGAGCCGACCGACATGACGGTGGTGACGGCTCACAAGGGGCTGTTTTCGGTGAAGGTGACGCTGCGCGGCCGGGAGGCGCATTCCTCGCTGGTGAAGGACGGGGCCTGTGCCGTCACCCATGCCGTCCCGCTCATGCAATACCTGGTCGACCAGGCGGCGGAGATGGAGGCGGCCGCCCCGGCCGACAGCCCGTTCAACCCGCCCTTCGGCACGCTGACCATCGGTGAGGTGAAGGGCGGCACCGCGCTCAATATTCTCGCCCTGGATGCCGAGTTTTCCTCGCTGATGCGCCCGGCGCCCTGGGACGATGTGCGGGCGATCGAAAAAGGCCTGCGCGAACGCGCCGCCCAGATCGAGGCGAAGATGCGCGAGGGCGCTCCGGAGGCGAAGGTGGACATCACCGTGATGTCCGACGTGCCGGCTTTCGCGCCGGAAGAGGACGGTGCCGCGGAACGCCTGGCGCGCCAGCTGACCGGCGACAATTCCACCCGCGTCGTCTCCTATGGCACTGAGGCCGGCCAGTTCCAGCAGGCGGGCCTCTCCGTCGTCGTCTGCGGCCCCGGCTCCATCAACCAGGCTCACCAGCCGGACGAATTCGTTGCCATCGACCAGCTGGACCGGTGCTGCGTCTTCCTCGACAAGCTGACCCGGGTCCTGCAAGCCTAGGGACCGGAGGGGGATTCTCGATGAGTTATGCGTTCCGGTACGATGCGGACCTGAAGGTCTTTCGAATCCACTTCGAAGGCCGGGTCGACATGGACGAGATCCTGCAGTCCGACCGGGAGATCATCGCGGCGCCGGAATGGGAAGGCTCGCGCCGCATCCTGACGACGCTGGCTCCGGACACCGATCTCAGCGCGCTGACGGTCGAGCAGTATCTGGACGTGGCCATGCCCTACATGGAGGCGACCCAGGATTTGCGCGGCGCGGGCGCCCGCGAGGCCTGGATCATCCCCGAGCGCTGGAATTCGCCCATCATCCAGGTCTGGGAACACCTGCCGCTGAAGGACGACCACCACGCCTTCGCCGTGTTCGAGGCCGAGGCCGCCGCGCTCGACTGGCTGCTGGCAGACTGATCCCCGCGCGCCGGGGCCAGGCCGCAACAAAAAAAGGCGCCGCATCGGGCGCCCTTTTCAATCCGTCTCGCGAAAACACGCTACTCGGCGGCCGTCGTCGCGGCGGCCTTGCTGTCTGCGGCCGCGTCCTCGCGCGTCTTGCCCCAGTAGGAGATGCACGGGATCTTCGTCTTGTCGCAGCGCTCGGCATACTTGCGGGCGATGTCGGTGACCTCTTCCATCAGGCCTTCGGCCAGCGTGGTGGGCTTGAGGCCCATCTGCAGGAAGGTGTCGTTCTCGACGTGAAGCTCGTTCTCGTCGGCCTCGTTGCGCGGGTTGGGAACCAGCTGCATCTCGGCGCCGGCCAGATCGGCGATCATCTTGGCCAGATCGCGGACGCGGTGCGTCTCGGTCATCTGGTTCATGATGCGCACTTTTTCGCCGTGCTGGGGCGGGTTCTCGACGGCCAGCTGGACGCAGCGCACCGTGTCCTGGATGTGGATGAAGGCGCGGGTCTGCCCGCCCGTGCCGTGCACGGTCATCGGATAGCCCACGGCGGCCTGCATCAGGAAGCGGTTCAGAACGGTGCCGTAATCGCCGTCATAGTCGAACCGGTTGATCAGGCGCTCGTCCTTCTTCGTCTCTTCCGTCTGGGTGCCCCAGACAATGCCCTGGTGGAGATCGGTGATCTTCACGCCGTCATTCTTGTTGTAGAAGTGGAAGAAGAGCTGATCCTGGGTCTTGGTCATGTGATAGATCGAGCCCGGATTGGCCGGGTAGAGGATTTCCTGATCCTTCAGCCCGTGCTCGGTCTCCACCTTCACCTTGAGATAGCCCTCGGGGATCTTCATCCCCGCCGTGCCGTAGCCATAGACGCCCATCGTGCCCAGGTGCACCAGGTGGATGTCGCGGCCGCTCTCCACGATCGCGGCGAGCACGTCGTTGGTGGCGTTGAGATTGTTGTCGACGGTGTAGCGCTTGTGGCGCGCCGACTTCATCGAATAGGGCGCGGCGCGCTGTTCGGCGAAATGGATGATCGTATCGGGCTGTTCAGCCGCGATCAGGTCCACCAGCTCCTGGTAGTCCTTGCCGATATTCATGTTCACGAACCGGATGTCGCGGCCGGACACCTCTTTCCAGGCGGCCAGGCGTTCCGACATCGGACGGATCGGCGTGAGGCTGTCGACTTCCAGTTCGACGTCGATCATGCGACGGGAAAGGTTGTCGACGACAACGACGTCGTGACCGAGGTTCGAGAGGTGAAGCGCTGTCGGCCATCCGCAGAAGCCGTCCCCGCCGAGAACGATGACTTTCATGTGTTACGCCTGCCCTTGACGTCTTGATCAACTGTTAAGAAGGGTTCTCGCAGGGGGGAGAGGGCATTTCAAGTCCTCGCCTGCGCCGGCCACTGCGCAAGGGCGATCCAGGGGCTGGCATTTCCACGGGGTAGGCCCCGGGACCGGATGGTTTCGGCGGTAACGCTACCACGGACAATAATATCTGTTTTTGAGGAGTTTGCGGATCGTTCTTTCTTTGTTTGGCGCTGCGCGAGCAATTATGTCTGCGGCGGCCGGGGAATGAAAAATTTCCGTCTCCGGTCGTTTTGCCGCATCGCATCGGTGGACGGCGCCGCGAAAGGCCGCTAAATCCGCGCCAAATTCTGGCTGGATCGCTTGCGATTCCGGCGTGTCGCATGGAGATACGAGAGCATGGCCCTTCGCGTAGCGATTACCGGCTTCGGCCGCATCGGCCGCCTGGCACTGCGTGCCGTTCTGGAGAACAAGCGCTGGGACGAGATCGAGGTCGTCGCGATCAATGACAGCTCGACGCCGGAGACCAATGCTCACCTGCTGACATACGATAGCGTGCACGGCCGCTATCCCGGCGAGATCAAGGTCGGCGACGACTGGATCGATGCCGGCTTCGGCAAGATCCAAAAAGTGTCCAACCGCGATCCGGGGCAACTGCCCTGGAAGGATCTGGGCATCGATATCGTCCTGGAATGCACCGGCAAGTTCAATTCCAGGGAAGCCTCGATGGCACACATCGAAGGTTCCGGCGCGAAGAAGGTGCTGTGCTCGGCCCCGGCCAAGAATGCCGACAAGACGATCGTCTACGGCGTGAACCACGACCAGCTGAGCGCCGAGGACCTCGTTGTCTCCAACGCCTCGTGCACGACCAACGGCCTGGCGCCGGTGGCCAAGGTGCTCAACGATGCCGTCGGCATCGAGCGCGGCCACATGACGACGATCCACGCCTACACCGGCGATCAGCCGACGCTGGACCGCAATCACAAGGACCTGCATCGCGCGCGCGCCGCGGCCATGTCGATGATCCCGACCACGACCGGCGCCGCCAAGGCGGTTGGCCTGGTGCTGCCGGAACTGGCGGGCAAGCTGGACGGCGCCTCCGTGCGCGTACCGACGCCGAACGTGTCGCTGATCGACCTGGTCTTCACGCCGGGCAGGGCGACCAGCGAGGCCGAACTGGCCGAGGCGGTGAAGGCCGCGGCCGACGGCCCGATGAAGGGCGTGCTGGGCTATGACAGCATTCCGCTCGTCTCCATCGACTACAATCACGACAGCCGTTCCTCCATCGTCGCGATCGACAAGATCAAGGTGATCGACGAGCGTCTGGCCCGGGTCATGACCTGGTATGACAATGAATGGGGTTTCGCCTGCCGCATGATCGACACGGCGGTGGCGATGGGCCGTTTCCTCTAGGACGCAAGACCGGGCGAGGTAGGGACATGACCGAGATCCGCCGGATCCAGGACGCGGAGGTCGCGGGCAAGCGCGTTCTCGTGCGCGTCGACTTCAACGTGCCGATGAAGGATGGCCAGGTGACCGACGCGACGCGTCTGGTCTCCGCGATCCCCACGATCGAACACCTCATGGAGCGCGGCGCAAAAACCGTCCTGCTGGCGCATTTCGGACGGCCGAAGGGCCAGCGCGTGCCGGAAATGTCGCTTGAGCCGGTGGCCCAGCCGCTGGCCGACCTTCTGGGCGTGCCGGTCGATTTCTGCACCGAGACGGTGGGCGACGAGGCGCTCTCGGCCGTGGCCGACATGTCGGACGGCGGCGTCCTGCTGCTGGAGAACACCCGGTTCGATGCCGGTGAGGAAAGCAATGATCCGGCCTTCGCAAAGGCGCTCGCCGATCTCGGCGACGTCTATGTCAACGACGCCTTCTCTGCCGCTCACCGCGCGCATGCCTCCACCGAGGGCGTGGCGCGCCTCCTGCCGGCCTATGCGGGTCTGGCCATGCAGCGCGAGATCGACCATCTGGTTGCGGCCCTGGAAGCGCCGGAGCGTCCGGTGATCGCCCTGGTCGGCGGCGCCAAGGTCTCCACCAAGATCGACCTTCTGCTCAACCTGGTGAAGAAGGTCGACATCCTGTTCGTGGGCGGCGGCATGGCCAACACGCTGCTGCACGCCCAGGGCATCGATGTCGGCGCCAGCCTGTGCGAGAAGGACCTGGTCGACACGGCCCGCGCCATTCTCGCCACGGCCGAGGAATCCGGCTGCCGCATCATGCTGCCGTCCGACGTTGTCGTCGCGCGCGAGTTCAAGCCGAACCCGCAAACGCGCCTGGCCGCCGTCAACGACGTCGCCGGGGACGAGATGATCCTCGATTGCGGCCCGGCGACCGTGGTCGCCCTGAGCATGGCCATGGAAGAGGCGAAGACGCTGATCTGGAACGGCCCGCTGGGGGCGTTCGAGACCCCGCCCTTCGAGACCGCGACGGTTGCGGCGGCACAGCAGGCCGCCACGGCGGTCAAGGAACGCGGCCTGGTGGCCGTGGCCGGCGGCGGCGATACCGTGGCCGCGCTGAACCAGGCGGGCGTCTCCAATGACTTCTCCTTCATCTCCACGGCGGGCGGAGCCTTCCTGGAGTGGATGGAGGGCAAGTCCCTGCCGGGCGTCGGCGTTCTGAAGGACGAGGCGGGCGTGGCGGCCTGACCCGGTAAACGGGTTGCCGCACGCTGCATGGTAACGATAACATTTTCGCCGGAGCGGGGCTGTACCGGCATTGCCCGCTCACCGGTGGGCAAGCGGCTCGTGCCGTATTAAAACGGGGCGGTCGCTGTGGGGAACGGGCCGAGGGTCCGCGACAAGGTCATTCTAGCTGGGGTAAACGCGATGGATCTCGATCAACTCAACGAAACCGCCTGCGCCATGGTGGCGCCGGGCAAGGGCATTCTCGCGGCGGACGAGTCGACGGGCACGATCGGCAAGCGCTTTGCCTCGATCGGCCTGGACAACACGCCGGACAATCGCCGCGACTGGCGCGAGATGCTGTTCCGCACCGAAGACGCGATGAGCAAGCACGTCTCCGGCGTTATCCTCTATGACGAAACCATCCGGCAGAGCGCCAAGGACGGCACGCCGCTAGTCAAGCTGATCCAGGACGCCGGCGCCATTCCGGGCATCAAGGTCGACACCGGTGCCAAGGATCTGGCCGGTGCGGAAGGCGAGAAGGTCACCGAAGGCCTGGACGGTCTGCGCGATCGTCTGGCCGACTACTACGAGCTGGGCGCCCGCTTCGCCAAATGGCGCGCCGTGATCAATATCGGCCAGGGCGGCGACGAGAGCGTGCCCAGCCAGTACTGCATCAACGTCAATACCCACGCCCTGGCGCGCTATGCGGCGCTGTGCCAGGAAGCGAATATCGTCCCGATCGTCGAGCCGGAAGTCATCATGGACGGCGATCATTCGATCGAGCGCTGCTACGAGGTGACCGAGTTCGCCCTGAAGTCGCTCTATCGCGAACTCTTCGACCAGGGTGTCATTCTCGAGGGCACCATTCTCAAGCCGAACATGGTGATCTCGGGCACGACGGCGTCCGATCGCGCCGGCATCGAGGAAGTCGCCGACATGACGGTGCAGTGCCTGGCCAATTGCGTGCCGGCCGCCGTGCCCGGCATCGCCTTCCTGTCCGGCGGGCAGAGCGATGAGGAGGCCACGGCCCACCTCAACGCCATGAATGCCAGCTATGACCTGCCTTGGCCGCTGACCTTCTCCTACGGCCGCGCCCTGCAGGCCGCGCCGCTGTCGGCCTGGGCCGGCAAGGCGGGGAACGTGCCGGCCGCGCAGGCCGCCTTCAATCATCGCGCCCGCATGAATGGCCTGGCGGCCCTGGGCGAATGGGATGCGGCGATGGAGAAGGAAACGGCCTAGACCGCGCTCCTCGCACTTCCCAGTCCACAAACAAAAACGGGGCCCCGCGGGGCCCCGTTCTCGTTGCGGATGTCCGGCGGCCTAGTGGCCGAGCTCGGAAATCGTCAGCTGGGCGGACGCCATGCCGCTGCCCGAACCGTAGGTGCCGATCCAGATGTCGTACTGGCCGGACATCGGATTGCTCCAGGACACCATCGGGTTGAGCCCGTTGCTGTCGTCATTGCAGTACCAGGAACCGTCCGGCGCGTTGACGACGATCGTCGTGTCGGCGTTCGAGCGGGCGCCGATGTAGAGCGGCAGGCTGCCGGCATTGTAGTGCAGGCGGTAGTCCGGCGCGTTGGCGATCATGCCGCGGCAGGCGCCGCCGAGCGAGGAGCCCGCGTCGATATTGCCGCCGGCCGTGATGGACACGGTGTACGGGTCCGGCGCGAAGCCGGCCGACAGTGTGGTCTGGCCGAAGGTCGGGCTTTGCGACCAGTCCTGGGCGGCGACAGCGCCGGTGACCGCGGCAGCGGCGATCGTGGCGGCGAGAATGGTTTTGATGGACATGAAATCCCCCTGCAAGAAACGAAGTGGACGGTGACAACCAGTCCGGATCTTCATTCTCACAACACGGGCATGAAAGGAAGATGAACGGCATTCGCGAGCGAAAGATTTCGCCGGGGTGTCACGCGCTGTGAAAACGGTTGTCCGCTGTCCGGCAAGCTGCCAGAAGACCCGGCATGACGACCGAGCTTTACCTGATCACGCCGCCCCGTATCGACGACGGCTTTGCCGCCACGCTGGCCGGGGCGCTCGATGGCGGCACGGTCGCGGCGCTGCAGATCCGCCTCAAGGACCATGTTCGCGACGAGGTCCGTGCCCTGGCGCCGGCCCTGATCGAGAGGGCTCATGCGCGCGATGTCGCTGTCATTCTCAATGACGATCCGGAACTGGCCGCCGAGCTGGGCTGCGACGGCGTCCATATCGGCCAGCAGGACGGAACGGTGAAGGCCGCCCGTGCCGTGATGGGCAAGGACCGGACGGTCGGCGTGACCTGTCATGACAGCCGGCATCTCGCCATGGTCGCCGGCGAGGCCGGGGCCGACTATGTCGCCTTCGGCGCCTTCTTCCCGACGGACACCAAGGCCGCGCCCACGCGCGCCGAGCCCGGCATTCTCACCTGGTGGACCGAACTCTTCGAACTGCCCTGTGTCGCGATCGGCGGCATCACCGTGGACAATGCCCGCCCGCTCGTCGAAGCCGGCGCCGACTTCCTCGCGGTCTCCGGCGGCGTCTGGAGCCATCCCGACGGCCCGGCCGCGGCCGTGAAGGCGTTCAATGCGCTGTGCGGCGACGAGGGCTGAACGGCGGGCGAGGTAACCGCCTTGTCACTTGACCCCGCCGCCCCGGTCACGCTGAAAGAATGCCCATGTATCGATCCCTCTGTGCTGCCCTTCTTTTGCTGACCGCGCCGGTGACGGCCCAGGACATCCCCGTCGCCGGCGACGGGGCGGCTTTCCCCGACGAGCTTATCCTCCTGCCGCAGGACGTTCAGAGTGCGGCCGAGTCCGGCGGTGTCGATGCGGAGGCTGCGGAGATACCCGACGGCATGAATGCCGGCGAGGCCGCCTGGTATCGTGCCCAGGTCGCCTTTGTGAGTGATGACTGGTATCTCGCCCGCCGCTATGCCGAGACGGCGGCGGTGGCTGGCATCCCCGATGCGGCGGCGCTGGCCGGCATCATGGCGCGCGACGGGCGCGGCGGCGAGCCTGACCTGGCGGCCGCGGCCCGCTGGTTCCGCCGGGCGGCGGAACAGGACCATCCGGTCGCTCTCTACCAGCTCGGCCTGCTCGCCCGGCTGGGCGATGACGGCCTCGATCTCGGCGAGCCGAGGCGCTGGTTCGAGCGGGCGGCGCGGGCCGGACACATCGACGCCATGGTCGCCTATGCGCTGGCGCTGAGGAATTCCCCCGTGCCCCAGGAGCGGGGAACGGCGCGGCGCTGGGCCGAGCGCGCGGCCCAGCAGGACTCCGCGGAGGGCATGTATCAGCTCGCCCAGATGCTCGACGAGGGTATCGGCGGCGAGCGCGATGCCGAGGGCGCGCGCATCTGGTACGAACGCGCCGCCGACGCCAATCTTGCCGAGGGCGCCTTCCAGGCCGGCATGATGTGGGCCGATGGCGAAGGCGGCGAGGCAGACGATGCCGAGGCGCGCCGCTGGCTGCGGATCGCGGCGGAAAGCGACTACGCCCCGGCCCAGGGCCAGTACGGGCTGGTGCTCTATCAGGGCCGCGGCGGTCCGGAAGACCGCGAGGCCGCGGCCTACTGGTTCGGTCGCGGTGCCCGGGGCGGCGATGCGGAAAGCCAGTATCTCTACGCCTTTGCGCTCGCCCAAGGGCATGGCGTTGAACAGGATCTGGAGCAGGCCTATCGCTGGGTTGTCGCCGCCGGCACGGACGCGCTCGGCGCGCCGGTCCACAATCGCGACCGGGACCGCCTGCAGGCGGCGCTGGAACGGGCGCTGCCGCTGGAAGTCCGCGCCCGGATAAGCGGGGCCGCCGCGGACGACTGAGCCGATTGCGCTCCACCGCTTGCCGTTACCCCTCCCCGCTGATAGGAGAGCGCCACCCTGCGGCCGGTCCGGCTGCGGCGCGAATTTCCGCTTATTGCGTCTAAGGTGACGGCATGAAGATCAACGGCAATGAAATCAAACCCGGCAATGTCCTGATGCATCAGGATTCGCTGTGGGTCGCGGTGAAGACCGACCACGTGAAGCCGGGCAAGGGCGGCGCCTTCGCCCAGGTCGAGCTGAAGAACCTGCTCGACGGCCGCAAGCTGAACGAGCGTTTCCGCGCCGCCGACAAGGTCGAGCGCGTGCGCCTGGAGCAGAAGGATCACACCTTCCTGTTCGACAGCGACGACATGCTCACCTTCATGGACGCGGAAACCTACGAGCAGATCGAGTTGCAGAAGGATTTCGTCGGTGAGGACCGTGCGGCCTATCTGCAGGAAGGCATGACTGTCGTCGTGGAGTTCCACGAGGAACGCCCGATCGGCGTCTCCCTGCCCCAGCACGTCACGCTGGAAGTGGCCGAGACCGAACCGGTGGTGAAGGGCCAGACCGCGGCCAATTCCTACAAGCCCGCCATTCTGGACAACGGCGTGCGCACTTCGGTGCCGCCCTTCGTGGGCATGGGCGAGAAGATCGTCGTGGCGACCGAGGACGGTTCCTACGTCCGCCGGGCGGACTGATCCGGCATGGGTGCGCTTTCCCCGCTTCTCACGGTGATGACCGAAGTGGCCGCCCGCGCTGGCCGGGCGCTGAACCGCGATTTCCGGGACGTCGAACACCTGCAGGTCTCCCGCAAGGGGCCGGCTGATTTCGTCTCGGTCGCGGACAAGAAGGCCGAGGATATCATCTACGACCGCCTCTCCCAGGCGCGTCCGGGCTATGGCTTCCTGATGGAAGAGCGCGGCGTGGTCGAGGGGACGGACCGCTCGCACCGCTGGATCGTCGATCCGCTGGACGGCACGCTCAACTTCCTGCACGGCATGCCGCACTTTGCCGTCTCGATCGCGCTGGAGCGCGAGGGCGAGCTGGTTGCCGGCGTGATCCACAATCCCGCGACCGACGAGATGTTCCATGCCGAAAAGGGCCGGGGCGCCTGGCTGGCCGACCGGCGTCTGCGCGTGGCCACGCGCAAGCATTTCGACGAAGCCGTGATCGCCACCGGCATGCCCTTCATGGGCAAGACCGGTCATGCCCGCTTCCTCAAGGAGCTTCACCAGATCATGCCGCACACGGCGGGCATCCGCCGCATGGGGTCGGCGGCGCTCGATCTCGCCTGGGTGGCGGCCGGCCGCTATGACGGCTTCTGGGAACGCAATCTGAAACCCTGGGACATCGCTGCGGGCATCGTTCTGGTCCGCGAAGCCGGCGGTTTCGTGGCCGAGGCCGATGGCGGCGAGGACATCCTGCGCACCGGCCATATCGCGGCCGGCAATGAGGACATGCTCGCCGAGATTTCCCAGCGGCTGAAGGCGGCCGCAGGCTAGGCCGCCACCAGCGCCTCGATCCGCGCGCGGGCCGCGTCCAGCCTCTCGGTCTCCTCGAACATCAGCCGTCCGGCATCGATGACCTCCACGTCGTCGATGCCGATAAAAGACAGTATGAAGCGGAGATAGGGCGTGGCGAAGTCCATCTCACTGCCTTCGGCGGTTCCGCCCGAAGTGAAGACCAGGATGGCGCGCTTGCCTTCGAGCAGGCCCACCGGGCCGGCTTCGGAATAGCGGAAGGTTTCGCGGGCGCGTGCCACCAGGTCGATCCAGGCTTTCAGCGCGGCGGGAATGTTGAAATTGTAGATCGGCACGCCGATCACGATGGTGTCGGCAGCGCGCAGTTCGCCGATCAGCTCTTCGGAATGGGCCAGCGCGGCCTTCTGCGTGTCGGTCCGGTCCTCCGGTGCGGTGAAGTTGGCGCCGATCCACGTCTCATCGACAAAGCGTGCCGGCGAACCGGCGAGGTCGCGAACCGTCACCTGTGTGCCGGGACGGGCGGCCGTCAGATGGTCCACGACTTGGTCCGTCAGGCGGCGGCTGTGGGAACCGTCATGGCGCATGCTGCTGTCGATACGCAGGATATGGCGGGGCGGTGTCGAGGTCATGATAGCGAGCTCCAGCGTGTTGATGGCCGTCCGGCCTGTGACGCTGCGAGATGGGTTATCTCCGTTCCGGATTAAATGGGGCTTCTGGAAAGGTCTTGTTGCCAATTTGGAATGTATAGACGGAGGGGCCGCATGCGGCGGCCGGGCTCTTCAGGCAGGCAGGCTTTGACCTCGCCTCCAAAATGTCCCAATCCGGGGTAAGGAAGGGCTGGAGCTGAAACGAGGGGAAGGCATGCCTGTTCTCGACCGGGACGATCGCGCGCGTTCCGCACCTGTGGTGCGTTTCACCGGGCCGTGGCGCTATATCGTGTGGATGGCGTTGTTCACGGCGGCCGTTGCCGCGATTGCGCTCTCTCTCTTCGAACCGCTGCAGGCGGCCTTCCAGGCCAATCCCGCCATCAACGGGCTGATCCTGGCGGTGCTCGTCATCGGCGTGGTCTACACTTTCGCCCAGGCGCTGGGTATCGGACCCGCCGCGCGCTGGCTGGTACGTTTCCGCTCGTCGGAAGATCCGGCGAGCCTGCCGCGCCCGCCTGCCCTGATTGCCCCGATGGCGTCCATGATCGGCCAGGCCGACGGCCGGGTCTCCCTGTCCGCCGGCTCCGTGCGCACCGTGCTCGACTCCGTCGCCGCGCGCATGTCCGAAGCCGGGGCCTTCACCCGCTATTTCGGACGTCTGCTGATCTTTCTCGGCCTGCTCGGTACGTTCTGGGGGTTGCTCCAGGTCGTCTCCGATGTCGGCGAGGCGGTGCGGGCGGTGACGGAAAGCTCTACCGGCGCCGAGGCCGATGTGATGCGCCTGATGTCGGCCATCGAGGACCCGATCCAGGGCATGGGTACGGCCTTCGCCTCGTCCCTCTTCGGCCTGGCGGGCTCGCTGGTCATCGGCTTCCTCGACCTGCAGGCCAGCCGCGCCCAGAACCGTTTCTACAACGAGATCGAGGAATGGCTGTCGTCCATTTCCCGCCTTGCCGCGGCCGGTCCGGCCACCACCGGCGACGACGGGGAAGTGTCCTCGGCCTATGTCGGGGCGCTGCTGGAGCAGACCGCAGAAACGCTCGACCGGCTGGCTCACACGCTGGAACGCCATACCCGCCAGCTCGACACCACGCTGCAGCGCTTCGCCGATGACAGCCGTGCCTCCAATGAAGAGGCCGCCCGGGCTCTGCGCGACGAGCTGCGTGTTTTCATCCGGGCTCTGCAATCGCGGGAGCGGGGAGGGGAGTAAGCCATGACCTCGCCCCGGTTTGCGCGTTTCCAGGAAGCCGACAGCGGCGATCACTGGCCGGGCTTCGTCGATGCCCTGGCCACGCTCCTGCTTGTCATCGTCTTCCTGCTGTCGATCTTTGTGGCCGGCCAGTTCGCGCTGTCGCGTGCCCTGACCGGGCGCGACGAGCAGCTGGCCGATCTCAATGCGCGCCTCTCGGCCCTGGCCGAGGAGCTGGATATTGCCCGCGATGAGAATGCCGAGCTGGAGACCCGCATCACCGGCCTCGTGCAGGAGCGCGATGCGCTGGACGGCGCGCTGGCCATGGCCACGGGCCGGGTGGAGAGCCTGGAGTCCGATCTCGCTGCGGAAGAGGAAATGTCCGAGGAGAGCCGCCGCGCGCTGGCCCTGCTGAACCAGCAGATGCAGGTGCTGCGCGACCAGATCGCCTCGCTCAACGCGGCCCTGGAAGCCTCCGAACAGCGCGCCGAGGAGGCCGAGGCGCAGGTGATCAATCTGGGTGAACGCCTCAATGCGGCCCTGGCCGAACGGGCCGCCGAGCTCGCCGTCTATCGCTCTGACTTCTTCGGCCGCCTGCGCGAGATTCTGGGCAACCGCACCGGCGTGCGCATTGTCGGCGACCGTTTCGTCTTCGAGACCGACGTGCTTTTCCCGTCAGGCTCCGCCGCGCTGTCGAGCGAGGGCCGGGAAAGTCTGCGTCCGATCGCCGATGCCATCATCCAGCTGACCGGCGAAATCCCGGACGATATCGACTGGGTGATCCGCATCGACGGCCACACCGACCCGGTGCCGATCCGCACCACCTATCCGTCGAACTGGCACCTCTCCGCCGCGCGGGCGATCTCGGTGGTGCAATGGTTCGAGGATCTCGGCGTGCCGTCCGAACGCCTGGTGGCGGCCGGGTTCGGCGAGAACCACCCGATCGCGCAGGGCCGCTCGGCCGAAGCCAATGCCCGCAACCGCCGGATCGAGCTGAAGCTGACCTCGCGCTAGGCAAACCGGGCTCAATAACCCTGAAACAGGAAGTCCATCGCCGCGGTGATCGTGTCGCGGTGTTCCTTGATGTTGCCGATGGGCTTTCCGAGCCAGTGCAGCGGTTGGGCGCCAATATCCGTCGTCACCAGAACATGACGCTGGCCGTCAACGAACAGGACGGGTTTCAGCTTGGGCAATGGCGGCTCGTCTGCATTACCGATAGCGCGAAGCGGGATGACGACCCGGCTGGCGATGCCATCGAGAATATCGGCCTGAACATTGACCAGAAGAGGGATGTGCCAGGTGTCGACTCTGTGGAGATCGAACCGTGCCATCTACTCGTCCTTCGGCTGAGCCCACCAGGGTGTGGGCAGCAGGGTCCCTTCCCGCTCGATGCGGCGATTGTGCGCCTCGATCGCCTCGCGGTTCTCCTCCACCCAGCGCCGGCCCTTCTCCTCCCGGATGGCGGCCTCGATGCCGGCTTCCGCGGCGCGGGACGTATTGAGGCCGAGCGCGCGGGCTTCGGCCAGCACGTCCTCGCGAACGGTAAGATTGGTGCGTTTGCGGCGCTCGGACTGGGAATATTTGGGCTCGCTCATGACGCTCTCCGGTGTATGCGTATAACTATACACACTCCGCGGCCGGCCGGGAAGGGCGCTGCAGTCGCAAGGGACTCATTCCCCCGCTTGCCCTTCGCCGCGTCTTCCTGTATCAGCCCCGCTCCTGAGTTTATTGAGCTGCGTGCCCGGCTGTGGATCGGTGTGGCGCGGCGGATGAAAAGAAAGCCGGACCGATGAAAAAGGACACCCATCCCGACTACCACGTCATCACCGTGAAGATGACGGACGGTAGCGAGTTCCAGACCAAGTCGACCTGGGGCAAGGAAGGCGACGTGCTGACCCTGGATATCGATCCGACCTCGCACCCGGCCTGGACCGGCGGCAACCAGCAGCTGATGGACCGCGGCGGCCGCGTTTCGCGCTTCAAGGACAAGTTCAAGGGCTTCGTGTAAGGCCCTTCGGCCTACTACGGCCAAGAGAAAAGGCGCGCTCCGGTGGAGCGCGCCTTTTTCTTTGTGCCTATGCAGGAATGCCGCGTGACTAGTGCTGGCCGAAGGCGCCGCGCAGCTTGGCCATCTGGTCGGCGACCGGATTGGCTTCGGTCTCCAGCGGACCGTCGACATAGAGATTGTCATCGATGCGTTTGAGACGCGCATAGAGCGAGCGCGAGCGGGCCACCAGATCCATCAGGACCGGCGGGGCGGTCTCGCCTTCCGGCCACAGTCCGTCCGTGGCGCGGTCGCTGGACAGGCGGTACTTGCCGTCCGTGGCTTCCTCGGCGGACATCTCGCCTTCGGATACGGCGCGCTGGGCCAGCAGCCAGGAGGCGGCTTGCATCAGCCGTGTCGTCAGCTTCATGCTCTCCGTGGCGTAGGACAATGCGCCCGTGCGGTCGAGCGACTTGGAATCGTCGCGCCCCGGACCGTCCAGATAGGCGGCCGTCTCCTCCACCAGGTCCATGCCCTCCCGGAAGAGCTTCTGGAACATCTCCGAATTGGCGAAGTCCTGGGCCCGGGCGGCCGGTGCGCCGCCGGCGGGGAAGAGGTTCGGCGTATTGTCAGTCGTCATCACGTGTCCAGTTTTCGGTCCGCAAGTGTCAGGTCCGATTCGTAGCAAACCTCGGGCCAGATTGCCTGAAACCCTTGATCAAAACTTAAACACCGCGTCCGCTTCGCTGCGCCCGGCGCGCTTCTTGTCCGATATGGCATCGATCCGCCGCAGCTCGGCTTCCAGCACGGCGCGCCGTTCGGCCAGGTCGTCCAGGGAGAGCGCGTCCAGGTCTTCGCCCGGAATGATGGCATCCTTGGGCGGGGTGGTTGCAGCTGTGTCGTCATCGTGAAACATGGGGGCCTCCACAGTGTCAGCCTCCCGACCATAACGCGAAGCTTCGGAGAGTCCCATGACGGAACCGGACGAAACCCACCCCGAAACGCGCATCGTGATCGCGCGGGAACCCGGCGGCCCGGATGTTCTGGACGTTGTGACCCGTCCCGTGCCCAAGCCCGGCCCGGGCGAGGGGTTGATCCGCAACACCGCCTGCGGCGTGAACCGGCCCGACCAGATCGAACGGCTGGGCTTCTACCCCGCGCCGCCTGGCGCTCCTGAAGGCCTGGGTCTTGAAGTCTCCGGCCATGTTGCGGCCCTGGGGCCGGGCGTTTCAGGCCTCACCGAGGGCGATGCCGTGTGTGCCCTTGTCGCCGGAGGCGGCTATTCCGATTATGTCGTTGCGCCCGCCGGATCGGTCCTGCCGGCCCCGGCCGGGATCGACCTCGTCGATGCGGCTGGCCTGCCCGAAACCGTGATGACGGTGTGGGCGAATGTGTTCGAGATCGGTGCATTGTCGCCGGACGAGACACTCCTGGTCCATGGCGGGACGAGCGGAATCGGCACCACCGCCATCCAGATGGCCAAGGCCCACGGCGCTCGCGTCGTCACGACAGCGGGAACGGCGGAGAAGGTCGCGCTTTGCGAACGTCTCGGCGCGGATATCGCGATCAACTACCGGGAAGCGGATTTCGAGAGCGTGGTGAAGGAGGCCGGCGGCGCGGACGTGATCCTGGACATGGTCGGCGGGCCGTATGTGCAGAAGAATATCAATTGCGCCAATCAGGATGCCCGCATCGTCTCCATCGCCTTCCTCCAGGGCAGCCGGGTCGAGGTCGATCTGATGCGCATGATGCTCAAGCGGATCGTGCTGACCGGCTCCACGCTGCGCGCCCGGCCGGACGTCGAGAAGGCCCGCCTGGCCCGCGCGGTGCGTGAGACCGTCTGGCCCTGGGTCGCGTCCGGCAAGCTGGCCCCGGTGATCGACAGCCGCTTTGCGCTCGACGATGTCCGGGCCGCCCATGCAAGGCTCGACGGCGGCGAGCATTCAGGAAAGATCCTGCTGACGTGCTGACAAATGCATCCGATACGAGTGGATTCAGGTGCTTCAAAGAATGGAGACTGAATTCGACGCATAGTAATAAGCTGAACTATCCTTCAATCTTTCCCGGAAAAAATCCTTCAACTCCGGTGCAATATCCATTTTGGTGGTATTAGAGCTGAAAAAGAGCGGCTCTAGAAATTTGAGGGTTCGCACGGTCTCGAATGCGCCGACGCGCCGTAGCTGGCGTTTGGTGGCAGCTAGTAGTTTCGCCACACTGGGTGAGCGGGCAACCCTCGCTGGATTGGCGCGGTGATTAGACACCGCGCCGACATCGACATCGAGTTCAAGTAGTTCTCCAAGCCGGTGCAGGCTGGCCGTGGAATACTTTCCATCAGGGTCTTGTTTGAGCTGAATTACCCGGCCTGGGAATGCCGCCGCCCATCGCGGAGCATAGACATGGTAGCTACTGCCCAGAATTATATTGTGAATGTGTTTGTTGTCGCCCGCCGCGGCTAGGTCAATTTGGGTCGGCAGCATGCCCAATCTTTGCGCATGCTGAACCGCCGAAATCGCTCGTGAGACCGGATCGCGGAGCGTGATAACAATCTTAGCGAGTGGAAAGAGCGTCTGTAAATTTGAAAGCGCAATCTCGTTTGAGAAATAGGACGGTGAAATTTCCCCAAAGGGTTTCGCTGAATCGATTTTGTAGCGTTCCGTGTATTCTTCGATTCGCACGTGCACCTGCTCGAAAAAAAAAGTCTCTTTTATGTGGGCTGGAAAAGGCAGGCCTCCATGTCGTATAACTTCATAAATAGAGGTTGTTCCGGTTTTTCTTGGCCCGATGAAGAAGATCACGCCATTGCCAGAAGTTTGCGTAGTAAAGTTCGATTTATTCATGAGCATTTCGATATCTTGGTGAGTATGAATTGGATTAAGTGAATCTCATGTAAAGTTTATTTTTTTAAATTGATATAAAAGGGCTTCCCGGTACCGGTTTTTGGGCGGCGTCATGCAATCAGGCGAAGATTGTAAACGGATCATCATCAAAGCGTATAGCGAAAATATATTCACATTCCACGACCTCGTCCTCACCATATCTAGCAGAACTTAAGCTTTTGGTGTTGCGTTAATTTGATGAGCAGCGCGAAGTTCGCTGGAAGTCGCGACCTGATTGCTGACAAATGCATCCGGGCCCGCTTTCCAGACAGCATCGAGTGCGGTATAAAAACATCAAATCGCTTCGTGTACGGGCTATCCCGACACGCAGCGTCGGAAGCCCAAGCCCGGCCGCCGCGTCGGGCTTTTTTTGTTTCTCCCAAAGGAGACTATACGCATGACCGAGATCCTGATGCCGAAAGCCACGGCGGTCTGGCTCGTCGACAACACCTCTCTCACCTTCGACCAGATCGCCGATTTCTGCGGCCTGCATCCGCTGGAAGTGAAGGGGATCGCCGATGGCGACGTCGCCGTCGGTGTGCGGGGCGCCGACCCCATCTCCAACGGCCAGCTCACTCGCGAGGAAATCGAGAGCGCCGAGAACAACAGCGATTACCGCATGAAGGTGATCAAGCCGAAATACGCCGATCTGCACACCCCGGCCAAGCGCCGCGGCCCGCGCTATACGCCGCTGTCGCGCCGTCAGAACCGTCCGGATGCGATCGCCTGGCTGGTGCGCAACCACCCGGAACTGTCCGATGCGCAGATCTCCAAGCTGATCGGTACCACCAAGACGACGATCCAGGCCGTGCGCGAACGCACCCACTGGAACTCGGCCAATATCAAGCCGACCGATCCGGTGTCGCTGGGCCTGTGCACCCAGATCGACCTGGACGAGCAGGTGAAGAAGGCTTCGGCCCGCCGGCGCAAGCTGGAAGAGGAAAATCCGGAAATGCTTACCGACACACTCAAGGCGCAGGACGAGCTGGACACCGGTTCTGACGAGTTCAATCCGGACGATGTCGACCTGGAGACCCTGTTCGGCGGCTCCAAGAACGACTGATCGGCGCTCCATGCCGATGCGAAGAGGCCGGGCCCGTCGGGTCCGGCCTTTTTCATGTCAGCTCACCGTGTAGTTCATCGCCAGGCGGCCGCCATCGGCATAGATCGTCGTGCCGGTGATGTAGCTGGCATCCTTGGACGCGAGGAAGGAAGCGACCGAGGCCACCTCGTCCGGATCGCCGATGCGCTGCAGCGGCGTGCGCGACATGATGCGGGCCATGGCATCGGGATTGTCGCTGACCGATTTGAGCACGTCGGTATTGATACTGCCCGGGCCGATCGCGTTGACCCGGATGCCGTACTTCGCCAGCGACAGCGCCATCGACTTGGTCAGCTGGTTGATCGCGCCCTTGGTGGCGCAATAGGCCAGCTGGTCGGGAATGGCGACGACGCCGTTGACCGACGACATGTTGATGATCGCATAGCGGCGCCGGGCATCTTCCGCGCGCTCGCCGCCTTCCTCGATCTGTTCCACCATCTGGCGCGCCGCCTCGCGCGCGACCAGGAAGGCGCCCTTGAGATTGACGCCCATGACCCGGTCGAAATCGGCTTCGGAGAGGTCGAGAATATCGCCCTTGGAGACGATGCCGGCATTGTTCACCAGGACGTCCAGCCGGTCGAAGGTGGACCGAGTTTCCGACAGGAGATTGTTGACCGCCAGTCGGTCGGACACGTCGCAGGAGACGAAGAGGGCCTTGCCCTTTTCCGCGCCCAGCTCGTCGGCCAGCGCTTCGCCGGCGCTCTGGTCGATATCGGCGATGACGACCTGGCACCCGTTTTCGCTGAGCCTGCGGGCGCAGGCCTTGCCGATGCCATTGGCTCCGCCGGTCACGATGGCGACGCGATCACCCATTTTGCGATCCTCTTGTTCCAAACGGGCGTGGTGCCCAGACGGGATCGCTGACCTTGCACGAGACACCGGGTGTTGCAATGCCCCGCTTGCGGTGGGGGCGGAGGCGCGGCGCCGGTCAGGGGTTGTGGGTGCGTTCGTAGTCGGCGGAAATCTCCGGATCGTCCGGCGACAATTGCCAGGCACGCCGATAGAGCGGCCGGGCCTCGTCCATCCGTCCGAGCGCCTCCAGCGCGGAGGCGTGGGAGTGCACGATGGCGCCGCTTTCCGGTTCCAGCGCCACGGCCTGTTCGCACAGCGGCAGGGCGGTGCGGGCGCGGCCATCCTTGATCAGCGTCCAGCACAGCATGTTCAGCGTGGTGCCGCTGTCCGGCTCCAGCTCGACGGCGCGGCGGGCATCCTCTACAGCGTCCGACGTCATGCCCGCATCGAGCAGGGCGCTGGAGCGGTTGATCCAGGCGCCGGTCCACTCCGGTTCCAGGCGCACCACACGATCATAGGCCACCACGGCGTTGGCCGGGCGGTCGAGATCCTGATAGACGAAGCCGAGCGTGAGATGGGTCATCACATCGTCGGGCATTTCCCGCGAAGCGCGCAGCAGGTCGTCCAGCGCGCCGTCCAGCTGGTCCAGCTCGGCGCGGGCGATCCCCCGGTTGCGCCACAGCGTCGGCTCGATCACTTCGGCCTGCTGGGTTTCGGCGATGGCGAAGGCGAAATTGTAGGCGTTCAGCGCGTCCTCGAAGCGTTGCTCCGCGAGGAAGGCCGCGCCGAGCCCGGCATAGACGCTCACCTCGCGGTCCGGCTCCAGGTCGGCGCTGGCCAGGCAGGTCTCCAGGAGTTCGATGGCGCGGGCGCTCTCGCCGGCTTCCAGCGCGGTGCGGCCTTCCCGGCAGGCGGTGTCGTCCTTTTCGGCCTGGGCCTGGACGGGGGGCGTCGCCAGAAGGGCGAGGGGCAGCAGGACGGCAAACGCACGCATGTCGGTCTCCGGTAAAGGTGCCCCCACTCTAACCTGCAAAAAGGGCGGCTCGAAAGCCGCCCTTCTGGTCAGGTCTCAGTTCAGGGTCGCATCAGTTCCGTTCGCTAGCCGGCGAGGGACTGATGCGAGGTCATTCGAAGCGACTCGATCTGCTCCTTGAGTCGCAGTTTTTCCTTCTTCAGACGGGCGACTTCCAACGTGTCCGCGGACGAATGCTTTTTCAGTTCGTCGAGCTGGGAATCCAGACGCGTGTGACGGGCGTCGAGCTCACGAATGCGGGCTTCGATGGGCATGGAGACGTCTCCTCTTGCTGAAGTGGACCCCTCGATTGAAACACGTCCACGCATTATGTCTATTCACGAAACGTTTCGGGGTTAGGGCAATATGAAGCCGGACCGGTTGATCGTGGGCGTCTCGGGGGCGTCCGGAATTGTCTATGGAATCAGGGCGTTGGAAGCGCTCCGCTCGCTCGGAATCGAGAGCCATCTGGTTGCCTCCAAGGCCGCCGAGATGACGCTCGGATACGAGACGGACTGGAGCATCCGCGATTTTCGCGCGCAGGCCGACCATGTCTACAAGATGCCCGATGTGGGCGCGCCGATCTCCTCGGGGTCCTTCCAGACACGCGGCATGCTCATTGCGCCCTGCTCGGTGCGCACCATGTCGGAAATCGCCACCGGCGTGACGTCCAGCCTGCTCACGCGCGCGGCTGATGTAGTGCTCAAGGAGCGCCGCAGGCTGGTTCTTATGGTGCGCGAGACGCCTTTCCATCTCGGCCATATCCGCACCATGGAAGCCCTCACCGAAATGGGCGCGGTGATCTGCCCGCCCCTGCCGGCCTTCTATGCCAAGCCGGAAACGATCGACGATCTGGTCGACCAGTCCGTCGGGCGCGCGCTCGACTTGTTCGGTCTCGACTGGGACGGTACGCGCCGCTGGGGCGAGGACCTGGAGGGCGGCCGCCGCTGACTGGCTCTGACCGGCGCTTTCGCGCCTGCAACGACCTTTGCGGATTTATTTGAACCGGGAAAGCGGGTAGTGTGCACGCTTCGCCGCGGTGGAGCCGGACGGACGCGAATGGCGCCGGATCCGAAGACCGGGCGGCAACCAGTACCTTGCCCAGTTCGGATACAGCCCTATACGGGCATTGCCCACAATTCGGCGATTGCCCAGTTCGGAAAGAGACGGCTCAGGAATGGACGGAGAAGCCCAGGAGCAGCAGGCCCTTCTGGAACAGCTCGGAACGCTGCGCGAGCAACATGAAGCGCTCAATCACGAAGTCGACGCGCTCGCCGAGAACGGCGTCGTCGATCAGCTGAAGATCGCCCGGCTGAAGAAGGAAAAGCTGAAGCTCAAGGACGAGATCTCCCGTCTCGAGGACCAGATCACGCCGGACATCATCGCCTGATCAAAGAGGCTAGGCCTGCTTGCGCTGGGCCTCGGCCTTCTGGGCCTGCTTGCGCACATACATGGCGGCATCGGCCTGGGCCATCGCTTCCTCGGCCTTGTGACCCGGCATCAGCGGATGGCAGCCCCAGGCCGCCCCCACCGACAATTCCTTGCCCTCATGCACGAAGGGCGTGGTGTGCAGGATGTCGACGAGCTCCTGGGCCTTCGCCTGGGCGCCGTCATGGGCCGTCAGGGTCAGGACAAGTCCGAATTCGTCGCCTCCCAGGCGTCCCACGGCATCGGTTTCCCGGACATGGGCGGTCAGAAGGCTGGCGACATGATGCAGCGCCGCGTCGCCGGCCGCATGCCCGTAGGTGTCGTTGATTTCCTTGAAGCCGTTCAGATCGAGATAGACCAGGGCCGAGGGCGCATCATGGCGTTCGGCCAGGGCCAGCGCCTTGGAAACCTCGCGCAGGAAGGCGCGGCGATTGAGCACCGGAACCAGGACATCGTGATCGGCCAGCGATTCCAGCTCGCGCACGCGTCCGCGCAGACGCTCGGTTTCCTTGCGCAGCTGGTCGACCTCGCCCATCAGCGAGAGCAGGGCGCGCTGGACGTTCGGCGTCAGCTCGGCTTCGGGCACACCCATGATGGAGGCCGCGTCGCGCGGTGCCGCGCTGGCGCCGGCCGCGCTGCCTTTCTTGGCGGTTTCCGTCTTGCCGGAGCGGGAGACGTTGCCAGTGGTGTTCAAGGGGCCGATGCGCATGGCTCGATCCATTCCGATTCCATTCCAGCACAAGCTGGAGAAGTGTGGTTAAGAAACCCTCAAGCGCCAAAAGAAATGCCCTGTATCGCAAGGCGCCTTGACCTTCCACGCGCTGAGGTTAATGTCGCGCGCTTCCTTTTCCCCGCGCAGGAAGCGTCATGAGCGATCTTTCGCCGTCCTCTCCCGATATTCCCGCCGACGTGGCCATCGTCATGGGCTCGCGCTCGGACTGGCCGACCATGAAGAAGGCGGCCATGCTGCTGCGCGAGCTCGGCGTGAACTACGAGGCGCAGGTCGTATCGGCTCACCGCACGCCCGATCGTCTCAGCGACTTCGCCAAGGGCGCCCGCGATCGCGGTATCAAGGTGATCATCGCCGGTGCCGGCGGCGCGGCCCACCTGCCGGGCATGATCGCCTCCATGACCACGCTCCCGGTGCTGGGCGTGCCGGTGAAATCCAAGGCGCTCAACGGTCAGGACAGCCTGCTCTCCATCGTGCAGATGCCCGCCGGCGTTCCCGTGGGCACGCTGGCCATCGGCGATGCCGGGGCGACGAATGCCGGGCTCCTGGCGGCCTCCATCCTGTCCCTCTCGGACGATGGCGTGGCCGGCCGGCTGGCGCACTGGCGCCAGGCCCAGACCGACAGCGTTCCGGTGACGGTCGAGGACTGATCTTCCATGACGGCGACCCCGCTCGCACCCGGCAGCGTGATCGGCATTCTCGGCGGCGGCCAGCTCGGCCGCATGCTGGCGACGGCCGGTGCCGCCCTCGGCTTCGATGTGCATGTCTACGAGCCCGAACCGGATTGTCCGGCCGCGCGTGTCGCTGCACGGGCCTTCAGCGCGCCCTGGGACGATGCCGGCGCCGTGCAGGCCTTCGCCGAGCGTTGCGACGCGATCACCTACGAGTTCGAGAATGTCCCGGTCGAGACCGTTGCCATCGCGGCGCGCGTGTCCGACCTGCGCCCCGGCGCCCGCTCGCTGGAACTGACCCAGGACCGGCTGATCGAGAAGAGCTTCATCAACGAGGCCGGCGTCGCGACCGTGTCCTTCGCGCGGGTCGACGATCTGGCCGGGTTGGACGCCGCGATCGAGCGTATCGGCCTGCCGGCCGTGCTGAAGACCCGGCGCTTCGGGTATGACGGCAAGGGGCAGGCCTGGATCCGCGAACCCGGCGATGCTGCGAAGGCCTGGCAGGCGATCGGCGAGACGCCGGCCATCCTGGAGGGCGCTGCCGCCTTTCGGCGCGAGCTGTCCGTCGTGGCCGCCCGTGCGCTGGACGGCACGGTGAAGGCCTGGCCGCTGAGCGAGAACGTGCATGGCGACGGCATCCTGAAACAGACCACGGCCCCGGCGCCCGGTGTCGACGCGGCGACCCAGGACCGTGCGCTGGATATCGCCCGCCGGATCGGCGACGGGTTGGGACATGTCGGCGTCTTCGCCGTCGAACTCTTCGACCTCGGAACCGACGGGCTCGTGGTCAACGAGATCGCGCCGCGGGTCCATAATACCGGCCACTGGACGATGGATGCCTGCGGCTGCGGACAGTTCGAACAGCACATGCGCGCGGTCGCCGGCTGGCCGCTGGGCGATCCGGCGCCGCACTCGGCCTGCGTGATGACCAATCTCATCGGCGAGGACGCGAACGACTGGGCGGCGCTCGCCGCCGATCCGGCCGCGCGCCTTCATCTTTACGGCAAGCGCAGCGTGCGGGCAGGCCGCAAGATGGGTCATGTGAACCGGCTCTCGAGCCTTTAGGGTTCGCACGGACGCGCCAGAGGCCCCATATTGGGGATATGGATATTCGGGTTTCAGCAACCGCACCGGATCGTTTCATCCACGATACCGGCCCTTTCGACCTGATCGGCGACGTGCATGGCTGTGCGAGCGAGCTGGAGCGCCTGCTCGACCGGCTCGGCTATGTCGTGCGCCATGAAGGCGTCGAAGGGGCGCGCGACTACCGCATCCATCATCCCGAGGGCCGCAAGCCCGTCCTGCTGGGCGATCTTGTGGATCGCGGACCGCGCACGCCGGACGTGATCCGCCTGGCCATGCACCTGGTCGAGGAGGGGCGGGGCCATTGCGTCGTGGGCAATCACGACGACAAGTTCCGCCGCTGGCTGGCCGGGCGCGACGTGAAGGTCAGCCACGGGCTTGAGGCGACGATCGAGCAGTTCGAGCGCGAGAGCGATGATTTCCGCCGCCGGGCCGCCGATTTCATCGACGCCTTGCCGCACCACCTCCTGCTCGACGGCGGCGATCTCGTCGTTGCCCATGCCGGCGTGCATGCCGACATGCATGGCGAGGAAACCTCCCGCGTCAGGGCCTTTGCCATGTTCGGCGAGGTCAGCGGAGAGCGGGACGTGCACGGCCTGCCGGTCCGGCGCGACTGGGCGCGGAATTATTCCGGGGAGGCCACCGTGGTGCACGGCCATGTCGCCGAGCCGGATGTGCGCGAGCGCAACAAGGTGCATTGCATCGACACAGGCTGCGTCTTCGGTGGCCATCTCACGGCGATGCGCTGGCCCGAGCGTGACTTCGTGCAGGTGGAAGCGGAGCGGGCCTGGTTCGAGAGCCCGCGCTGGACCCGCTAGACGCGCGGTCCCGGCCCGTGGCGCAGCTTGCCGAGGAAGCCGGCAATGTCCGGCAGGTCGGCGGTCATCTTTTTCATCTGCGCCTTGGTCTTCTCGAAATCCATCACATTCTGGATGCGGCGGTCGAGGAAGGCCTGGGCGTCCGGCTTCTGCGCATCGCTTTCGTTCAGCCAGGCCGACAGGGTCGAGCCGAACACGCCGGAGAGAATCGTTCGCTTGGTGTAGAAATTGACGTCGGTCGAGGTGTCGCCGATGGCACGCCAGATCGTATCCGCTGTGGCCCAGAGGAGCTGCGGGCCCTCCGCGGCGGCATCGGGCAGCAGGAGGCGTGCGCGGGCGCGGCGTGCGGCCTCTTCATGGCCGTCCAGCGCCTCCAGCCGGGCCATGACGCCGAAACGCACCCGCTCGCGAATCTTCATCTCGGCGAGATTGGCGGATTTCACGGCCTCCACCACCGCCCGGTCCAGCTGGCGCGACCAGTGGGCGATCATGTCCAGCTCGCCGCGCGGGCAGGCGAGGCGCGCCTGCCCCTCCTCTATGCCCGCATCCTGGCAGGCGGCGCGGAAACTGTCCGCCGACCAGCCGTCGAAAGCGGCATGGGACAGCATGGGCTGCAGCAGGGCCTCGCGTGTGGTATGCTTGTGCGAGCGGGTCTCGAAAGCGGCGTCGGTCATGACCCATTCCTAGACCAGACGCGCATCCGCGTCACCACACCTGTGTGTGCTGACAGAGTGGACACGACGTCGCAGCTCTGGTAGTAGCCCCGCCTCTGGCGAACTAGCGGCGTGAGGATGGTCCTTGCGTCCAGATTATGGAGAGAGAGCCATCGTACAGATCGTTGTGCGCGACAATAATGTGGAGCAAGCGCTCCGCGCGCTGAAAAAGAAGATGCAGCGGGAAGGTACTTTCCGCGAGATGAAGCGCCGCAATCATTATGAAAAGCCGTCGGAGAAGAAGGCTCGCCAAAAGGCTGAAGCCATTCGCCGCGCGCGCAAGCTGGCCCGCAAGCGGGCACAGCGCGAAGGTCTTATCGCGAAGCGTGGCGGTCGCCGCTAGGGTCGCCAGACCTTTTGCAGGTTTCGCGAAAACGCCGCGTCCCGGATCCGGGGCGCGGCGTTTTCCTTTGCGTGACAGTAGGGGCGGCGATCAGGCCTTCTTCTTCCCGCCCAGCTTGAACCAGCCGCGTACCGTGTCCTGGTTGGCCTGGTTGAGGGCGCCCATGCGGAAGAGGACGCCGGCGCCCCAGATCACGGCGGCGGCGGTGGCGATCATGGCCAGCGTGGTGCCGATTACGTCCACCATGCCGATATCCTGGGGCAGGCGGACGAGCATGATGAAGGGGGTCCACAGCGGCACCCAGCTCGCCACGGCGACGATGGGCGAATCGGGTGCGTCGATGGCCATCATCACGAGGAAGAGCGGCATCATCATGACGAGCATCATCGGGCTCATCAGGGTCTGGGCGTCCTGGATGGTCTCGCACAGCGAGCCGATCGCCAGGAAGACGGCGCCATACATCAGATAGCCGACGATGAAATAGCCGATGGCCGGGCCGATCAGGGCGGGATCGAACAGGGCCGCCATGATGTCGGCAGCCGGGATGTCCGCGGCGGCCATGATCTGCTGCGCGCCCAGCCCGCCGATCGAGGCCAGCCCGCCCCAGAACAGGAGCAGTGTGGCGGAAACCGCCGCGACGCCGAGCAGCTTGCCGATCAGGATCTCGTGATGCCGCGCCGAGGCGAGCATCATTTCCAGAACCTTGTTGCCCTTCTCCTCGATCATCGCGGTGAGCAGCATGTTCACCACCGAGAAGATGACGATCCACAGGCCGAAGGCCGTCCCCACGCCCACGAAGATCGGCAGGCGTTCGCCCTCGGTGATCTCCGCGGCGTCCGCCGTGCGTTCCGGATTGAGTTCCCGCACGACCGGGTCGAGATCCTCCGCATCGTCGATCAGCACCGGATCGACGCCATTCTCCACCAGATAGCGCAACTGCATGTAGTCGCGCAGGGCGGTCCGGATATCGCCGCGCAGCCGGCTGTCGGTGAGATTGGTGCTCCAGTAGGCCATCTCGATGCGCCCCGGCACGGGCTCGCTGAGATAGATGGCGGCAAAGAGGGGCTGCGGCCCCTCGTCCGTGTCCAGTTCGGCGGCCCCGGTCAGGTAGGGACGCAACTCGTTGAGATCGGTCGTGCCCGCATCGACGCGGACATAGCTGTCGTCCTCGAGCTGCAGGGAGTTGTCGAGGGCGGCTTCGACCTGGGGATTGTTGCCCAGCATCTCGGACGCCGCCTCGCGCACGCGTTCGGCCTCTTCCTCGCGCGAGCGGTCGATCTGTTCGTAGACGGCCTGTTCCAGGCGCCCGCCGGTCTCGTCGACCAGTACGTAGTAGCGTGTGGGCTGGGAGCTCTCGATCAGGATCGGCATGCCGAAGCCCAGCGCCATGAAGAAGGGCACGGAGAGCAGCGAGAGCCAGAAGCCCCAGGTGGCCACGTAGGAGAGGAATTCGCGGCGGGCGATGAGATAGATATTGCGCATCAAACGGTCTCCGCTTCCGGCGCCGCGGCATCCTGGCCGACAAGATGGACGAAGGCATCGTGCAGATGCGCCCGCATGGGCTCGAAGCGTGTCAGCTTCACGTCGGCATCGACACAGGCCTTCAGAACGTCCTGGGCGTCCACGCCGCTCGCCAGGTCGACGATCCAGACATCGTGCTCGCCCTGCTGTTCGCGATGCACCTCGCCCTTGCCGGCGAGGACCTGGGCGAGGTCGTGACCGGACACGATCTCCAGCGTCACGCGGCGCGGCACCTGACCGAGCGCCTGGGCGACCGTGCCGTCGAAGGCCTTTCGGCCCTTGGCGATCAGCACGATCTTGTCGCAGAGACGTTCCGCGTGCTCCATCACATGGGTGGAAAAGAGCACGGTGCGGCCGGCCTGGGCCTGTTTGCGCACGACCTGTTCCAGGGCGTACTGATTGACCGGGTCGAGGCCCGAGAACGGCTCGTCGAGAATGATGAATTCCGGCTCGTGCACCAGGGTGGAGATGATCTGGACCTTCTGGGCCATGCCCTTGGACAGTGTCTTCACCTTGCTCTCGGCCACTTCGGAGAGGCCGAATTCCTCCAGCATGGCCAGGCCGCGCTTGCGGGCTTCGGCCGGGGAGACCCCTTTCAGCCGCGCAAAGAAGACGATCACGTCGATCACCTTCATCTTGCGGTAGATGCCGCGTTCTTCCGGCAGGAAGCCGACGCGGTCGAGCGCCCCCGGGCGGGGCGGCCCGCCGAACAGCGAGACCTCGCCCCGGTCCGGTGTGAGAATGCCCAGCGCCATGCGCAGGCTGGTGGTCTTGCCGGCCCCGTTGGGGCCCAGGAAGCCGGTGATCTGGCCCCGCTCCACGGTGAAGCTGACATCCCGGACCGCCGGTTTGCCGCTGAATGTTTTGGATACGCCGTTCAGCGCGAGTATCGTGTCGGACATTCGAGGCCCCTCCCGCTCATTTGCGGCGAGCCTAGAGTTCGCGGCCCGGGTGATCCACCGGTATTGAACAGCAGGTTGTCCCTCCCGTCAGCGCAGCCATGTGCACCTGACGGTTTGACCGTGCCCGCCGGCGGCCGATAGTGCCCGGAAACGGCAAGGGGAAACTGCGGCATGGCTACCGATCCCGGCACGGCTCGCGAGCGCCTTCTGGCGCTGAAGGCGGAATTGCTCGACCTGTCACAGTCAGCGCATGAAGATCGCAAGCCCGTAGAGCTCGACCAGCAGTCCGTGGGCCGGCTGTCGCGGCAGGATTCCCTGCAGGTCCAGGCCATGGCCAAGGCGGCCGAGGCCCGCCGGGCGCAGGAAATTCGTCGCATCGACGCGGCGCTGCAACGCGTGGAAGATGACGAGTACGGATGGTGCGCCGAATGCGGCGAAGCGATCGAGGACAAGCGGCTGGAGCTCGATCCGGCCGCGCCGCGCTGTGCGGCCTGTGCCTGAGGCGCGCACCTTGCGGAAACGTCACCCGGTCTGCCGGTGATGTCTGCTAATGCATTGACGGGACGAGGATGACTATGCCGGCACTGTCGCCAGACCTGGATATCGAAACGCCCCGCAAGGCGATGGCCGACACGACGCGCTGCCAGCTGGAAGGCGTGCTGGATACCGACACGCTCGCCGCGGCGCGTGCGGCCGTGGACGAGGTGCCGCGCTGGACGCTGGTGACCAAGCTGCACGGCAAGCATTTCGATCTCGACTCGGACGCGATGGCCGCCCAGTCCCCCGCCCAGCGGGCCGACTTCCAGCGCCATGTCGATGCCGAGGCCCAGCGCGGCTTTGCCTATCTCTACGACAGCTATTCGCTCTACGACAAATGGCACAAAGGCGAGCTGAGAGCGGAGGCGCCGGCCCTGTGCGATCTCTACGAGATGATCAATTCTGAGGTTTTCCTCGAGCCGATGCGGAAGGTGCTCGACGCGCCCGCGATCAGCTTCGCCGACGCCCAGCTGACGCGCTACACGGCCGGCCACTTCCTCACCACGCATGATGACGGCGTGGCGGGCAAGAACCGGGTCGCCGCCTATGTGCTCACCCTGTCGGAGCGCTGGGGCAAGGCCTGGGGCGGGCTGCTGGAATTCTACAAGCCGGACGGGTCGGTCGACACGGCCTTCGTGCCGCGGGGCAATACGCTCTCCATGTTTCGCGTGCCCCAGCCGCATGCCGTTACACGCGTCGGCGACAAGGTGAAGGCCGCCCGCGTCTCGATCACCGGCTGGCTGCGTACCGGCGAGGATCCGGGCCCGGGCGGCACCTAGCGCGCGGCATAGCCGGCATTGCGGATAATCGTGCGCAGCGCCTCGTCGCCCGGCGAGGCCAGTTTGAGAATTTCCGTATAAGGCTCGCCACCCAGTCCCAGCACTTTCGCGAAGGCCGGTTCGGTCTTCAGCCCTCCGGCCTTGGCCGCGCGGATATCCATGCGCAGCCGGTCCTCCGCCAGCGCCAGTATGCGGCGTTCGGCCAGCCAGTGGACATAGCTTTCATGGCTCTCCACCGGACGCCGGCGGCCGAAAATCTCCAGCGGCAGCCCCTCCAGCGTGAAGCGGGCGATCACCGAAGCCTCGCCGGCATGCTCATTGTCCATCACGCTCAGCCCCGGCATGCCGGCGAAAGCCGTTTCCAGTGCGCGCTTGAAGGCCGGCAGATCGGGCCCGCCCTTGCAGGCGATGTCCGCGTCGGCGTCCGGGCCGTGGATGTCGAGCGGGATCGATCCCACCCAGCGCGGATCGAACGGGGCAAGACGGTCGAAGACGCCACCGCGCTCCAGAATGGCGCGCGCGTCGGCGACGGACAGATTTTCATTCGGCATGCCACGCCTTTTGCGCCGGGATCGGCTAAAGTCAATCGCGTTGCCGGGCTTTTCCGGTCTGCGGGAGGATTGTCATGACACCTGTTGCCATCGCCCTGTCGGGCCTTCTGGCCGCCACGCCGGCGGCCGAAGAGGTCGATACGGATGCCGTTTTCGAGGCGCTGGACTGGCTGGAGGGGTGCTGGGCCGGGCCCGGCTTCGACGGCGAGATGTCGGAATGCTGGATGCGCACGGCGTCCGGCGAGCTGGTCGGCGCTTTCCAGTACAGCGCCGACGGGGCACTGCAATTCTCCGAAATGCTGATGATCGGCCACAATCCTCACGGCGAGTTCGGATACCAGGTGAAGCACTTCAATCGCGATTTCACGGGCTGGGAGGAAAACGGCGAACAGATCACGTTCGAATTCCAGGCCCTGGAGGGTGACCGTGTTGTTTTCTCCGGACTGGTGCTGGAGCCTGACGGGGTGGATGCGATGCGGGCCTATCTCGACATGCGCAGCGCCGAGGGCGTCGTAAACACCGTCGAATTCCACTTCCAGCGCGTGCGCTGATGGGCTTCTACGCCGAACGCGTCCTGCCCAATCTGATCGCCTGTGCATGCGGCACGCGGCCCATCCTCAAGCATCGCCGCGTCATGGTGCCGGAAGCCGAGGGCGTGGTGCTGGAGGTGGGCCTCGGCTCGGGCACCAATCTTCCCTACTACGATGCCAGCCGGGTGAAGCAGGTGATCGGCGTGGAGCCGTCCGAGGGCATGCGCACCAAGGCGCAACGGGCGATCGGGCGCCAGGCGATCCCGGTCGAGCTGATCGACGCACCGGCCGAGGCCCTGCCGGTGGAGGATCGCTCGGTCGATACGGTCCTGCTCACCTTCACCCTGTGCACCATACCGGACTGGCAGGCCGCCCTGGCCGAGATGCGCCGCGTGCTCAAGCCCGGCGGGCGACTGGTCTTTCTGGAACACGGGCTGGCCCCCGATGCCGGTGTCGCGCGCTGGCAGCACCGGATCGAGCCGGTCTGGAAACGCATCGGCGGCGGGTGTCATCTCTCCCGGCCCATCGACCGGATGATCGCCGACAGCGGTTTCCGGATCGACCGCCTGGAGGCGGACTACACACCGAAATCCCCGAAAATTGCCGGCTTTGTCTATCGCGGCATCGCGCACTAATCTGAAGCCGTAACCGGAGAAGGGGAGGCGATGATGATAGTGCCGATGGGGATGCTGGTTCTGGAGGCTGCACTCGGCGGGTGCGGGGATGCGGCTGTCCAGGCCGAGGCGCTTGCGGCCATCGAGGCCCGGAATGCTGACGTGGAAGCGGCGCTCGCCGATGGCGACATGGCCCGGTACGCCGAGGTCTTTACCGAGGATGGCTGGCAGGTCTCTCCCAATTCCGTGCCGCTGGAGGGGCGTGAGGCGATCGAGGCCCATTGGATGGAGCTGTCGGCGCTCGGCGCGTGGCGGTTCGACCTGAACACGCTGGATGTGTGGGTCTGCGAGGGATCGGCCATCGAGCGGGGGTATGGCGAGCTGAGCTTCGAGCCCAACGCCGAAGTCGCTGCTGACATGCCCGGCTTCACGGCCCGCGCGAACTATGTCGCGCACTGGATCGAGCAGGCCCCGGGGCTCTGGCGCGTCCGGTCGGATGTGGCGGCGGCGGCACCGCAGGCCCTGCCGGACTAGCCTGGTCTCACGGCAGGCCGGGAAAGCTCTCGACATATTCGATCCGGATATCCGGGAAGCTGTCGACGAACTGGATCGTGAAATCGGCAAAGCTGTCGACGAATTCCCATTCGCCGCAATCGTCCGGGAAACTCCCGACCGGCTTCACCTTCAGGTCGGGAAAGCTCTCCACGATCTGCACGCGGATGTCGGGGAAGCTGTCGACCACCTCGACCTCGCCGTAGAGCGGGATCCCGTTCCAGGAGCAGTCGTCCGGGACGGTGTCGGCGGCGAGAAGGGCGAGTTCGGCCAGCATGCCGTTCAGCCTCGCAGTGCCAGGCTGAACGGCCGCTGAACCGTCATCGTCAGTCGAGCACTTTCACGATGCTCTCGACCATTTTCTTCGCATCGCCCAGGAGCATCATCGTGTTGTCCCGGAAGAAGAGCGGGTTCTCCACGCCGGCATAGCCGGAGCCCAGCGAGCGCTTCACGAAGAAGACCGTCTTGGCCTTCCACACCTGCAGCACCGGCATGCCGTAGATCGGCGAGGACGGATCGTCCTCGGCGGCCGGATTGGTGACGTCATTGGCGCCGATCACGAAGGCGACGTCGGCATTGGAGAAGGAGGAGTTGATATCCTCCAGCTCGAACACCTCGTCATAGGGCACCTGGGCCTCGGCCAGCAGCACGTTCATGTGCCCCGGCATGCGGCCGGCGACCGGGTGGATGGCGTAGGAGACGTCGACACCCTCTTCCTTGAGCATGTCGGCCATTTCCTTCAGCGCGTGCTGGGCCTGGGCGACGGCCATGCCATAGCCGGGCACGATGATGACCTTGCCGGCGTTTTTCATGACGAAGGCTGCGTCGTCCGCCGAGCCTTGCTTGGCATTGCCTTGCGGTCCGGCCTCGGCGGCGGCATCGCCGCTCTCGCCGAACCCGCCCAGGATGACCGAGATGAAGGAGCGGTTCATCCCCTTGCACATGATGTAGGACAGGATCGCGCCGGAGGAGCCCACCAGGGCGCCGGTGACCAGCAGGGCGGTGTTTTCCAGCGTGAAGCCCAGCGCCGCGGCTGCCCAGCCGGAATAGGAGTTCAGCATCGACACCACGACCGGCATGTCGGCGCCGCCGATCGGAATGATCAGGGTGACGCCCAGCACGAAGGCCGCGATCGTGATCAGCCAGAAGGCCAGTTTCGCATCGCCGCCGGAGGCCATCAGGAAAGCGATCATCACGGCGATGAAGACGCCGATGGCGATGTTCAGGATGTGCCGGGCGGGCAGGATGATCGGCGCGCCGGACATGTTCCCGTTCAGCTTGGCGAAGGCGATCACCGAACCGGAGAAGGTGATGGCGCCGATCGCCGTGCCCATGGACAGCTCGAACAGGGAGAGGTGTTTCAGATTGCCCAGACCGTCGGCGATGTGGAAGGCCTCTGGCGCGTAGAGCGCGGCGGCGGCGACCAGAACGGCGGCCATGCCGACCAGCGAGTGGAACGCGGCCACGAGCTGCGGCATCGCCGTCATGGGCACACGTCTGGCGATCACCGCACCGACACCGCCGCCGATGGCGACGCCGGCGACGATCAGCACGAGGGACAGCGCGTCCAGATCGACGGCCAGGAGCGTGGTGACAACGGCCATGGCCATGCCGGCCATGCCGAACACATTGCCGCGGCGGGCGGTTTCCGGGCTCGACAGGCCGCGCAGGGCCAGGATGAAGAGAATGCCGGAGACGAGATAGAGAAGAGCTGCGAGATTGACGGACATGTCTAGCGCTCCTTCTTCTTGTACATGGCCAGCATGCGGCGGGTGACCAGGAAGCCCCCGAAGATGTTCACGCTCGCCAGGATGATGGCGATGAAGCCCAGCCCGCGCGAAAAACCGGCCCCGCCCGAAGCGGCCTCGCCGGCCAGCTCGCCGCCGGCCGTGGCCGTTGCGGCCAGCAGGGCACCGACGATGATCACGGAAGAGATGGCATTGGTGACGGCCATCAGCGGCGTGTGCAGGGCCGGGGTCACCGACCAGACGACGTAATAGCCCACGAAGACCGCCAGGACGAAGATCGCCAGGCGGAAGATGACGGGATCAACGGCTTCCATTGAAACCTCCAATTTGGCTCCGGCCGAAGAGCAGAACAGCGCCAATGAGAAGGGCTGAAACGCCTCCGGCGAAAGTGACAAGTTTAGCGTCGGCGCTGAGGCCGGGCTGCTGGCCGAATTGGTCAAGCGGTTCGGTCGACAGCAGAATTCCGGAGAACACACCGATGAACAGCAGGATCACTCCAACCGCAATGGCCGCGGTCGCCAGCCACGACAGGACGTTGCGGAGGAGTGCGACTATCACGCGCCTTCCTTCACCAGGCTCGGGTGCACCACCTCGCCGCCCTTGGTCAGCGCCATGCCCTGGATGACCTCGTCGTCCCAGTGGGGCGCCTTCTTGCCGTCATCGTCGATCAGCAGCGGCAGGAGGTTGGCCAGGTTCTTCGCGTAGAGCGCGGAACTGTCGGCGGCGAGACGGCCGGGCAGGTTGGCGAAGCCGGCGATCTTCACGCCCTTGTGCTCGACGATCTCGTCCGGCTTGGTCAGCTCGCAATTGCCGCCCGTGGGCGCGGCCAGGTCGATCACGACCGAGCCCGGCTTCATGCTTTCCACCATGGCCTTGGTGACGAGTTTCGGCGCCGGGCGTCCCGGGATGAGGGCGGTGGTGACGACCACGTCCTGCTTGGCGATATGGCTGGCGATCAGCTCGGCCTGTTTCGCCTGGTATTCCTTGGACATTTCCTTGGCATAACCGCCGGCGGTCTCGGCTTCCTTGAACTCCTCGTCCTCTACGGCGACAAATTTCGCGCCGAGCGAGGCGACCTGTTCCTTGGCGGCCGGACGCACATCGGTGGCTGAAACGACGGCACCGAGACGCCGCGCCGTGGCGATGGCCTGCAGACCGGCCACGCCGGCGCCCATCACGAAGGCCTTGGCCGGGGCGACCGTGCCGGCCGCCGTCATCATCATCGGGAAGGCGCGGCCATAGATGTGGGCTGCCTCGATCACGCCGCGATAGCCGGCCAGATTGGCCTGAGAGGACAGGGCGTCCATCGCCTGGGCGCGGGTGATGCGCGGCACGAATTCCATGGCCAGCGCGTCGACGCCCGCCTTGGCCAGGGCCTCGGCCTTTTCCGTATTGCCGTGGGGCTCCAGATGGCAGATGAGCAGCACGCCCTTGAGCTTGGCCAGGGTGGTGTCGTCCGGGCTGCGCACCGCAAACACGGCATCCGCGCCCTTCAGCGTTGCCGCCGCCGTTCCGATCTTGGCGCCGGCGTCGGCGAAGAGGTCGTCGGGAATGGCCGCGGCCACGCCGGCGCCCTTCTCGATAGCGACCTCATGCCCGGCGCCGACGAATTTTTTGACAGTTTCAGGGGTGGCCGCCACACGGGTCTCACCCGCATGCCGCTCCTTCAGAATCGCAATTCGCATGGTCTCCCGCCGCATTTTGGCTTGTTTGCGGCGAGCATGGTCGAATTCTCCCGGAAGGGAAAGACCTGCGGAAAAATTTCTTTGTGCAGTGCAGTATTAGCGCGCTGCGCGGGCAGATTTAACCGCCGAGCGCCAGGCGGAAGAGCTGGACGATGCCGCCGCAGATCAGTCCGAATACGAACAGGCCGCCGACCGTCACATACCAAGACGTCTTCATCGACAGCACCAGGCCGGCGATCACGCCGACAATGGCCACGCCCACCAGCGAGGCGAGCCAGTCCATGCCGACCGCGAAGGCCAGGGTGAGGTAGAGAACCGTCAGGCCCGTCAGGAGCGAGCCCCAGGTGCTGACCGCCATGAAGCCGCCGAAAGTGGACTTGTGCTGGGAAATGTCCATATCGCCGCGAACGTGATCAGCCGCCATTGCTGCAACCCCTGTCAAAAAATTCCTTGTAATGGAGCGGATAGCACGCGTCGCGCGGCCCGCCAAGATGCCGGGCTGCCGCTTGTGTGACACCTGTCATGGCCGATGGGTGAAGCCTGTGCCTGCCCGGTACGGCGAAGACGGGAGAAAACCTCATCGACCCTGACAACGGAGACGATGATGAGCGACGATTTCAAGACCCGGCTTCAGCGCGAGAAGGACCGGTATTACCTGGCGGCCGGCGGCGGGATCTCGCTGCCGGTGGCCGGCGCGATCTACTGGGTGGTCCTGGCCATGCTGAGCCGCCATCTGGCGCCGGAGGACTGGGCGCTGGCCGCTGCGGCCGGGTCCGGCATGATCTTCCCGCTGGGCCTTGTGCTGCAGAAACCCTTCCGCTCGCCCTTCATGTCGGCGAAATCGCCGATCGGCGGTGTCGGCATGCTCGGCGTGATGGCGATCAACTTCCTCTGGCCGGTGCATTTCATCGTGTTCGGTGCGGCACCGGACGCTGCACCGCTGACCCTGGCGATCGGCATGACGCTGCACTGGCCGATCATCGGCTGGACCTATGGCAGTCGCGTCTGTCTGACCCACGCGCTGGTCCGCGTGGCCGCGGTGAGCGCGATCTGGTTCGCCGTTCCGGACGGACGGTTCGACATCCTGCCGCTCACGGTTGCCGGTCTCTACCTGCTCGCCGCTGCGGGTATGCGCTGGGAAGTCGCGCGTCTGCGCCGTAAAAGGGACGGCATGACGGACACGATCATGGAAGCGGCGGCGTGACGGCGACCCGCGATACAGCACAGCGTCCGGGCCGTTGGTGGCAGCCTATCTCGCCGCAACGGCCCTGGATCTATCTGGTCTATCTGGCCGCGCTCTTCGTGCCCTGGTTCTACAGTCGGCCGGGCGGGGAGGGGCTGACCACCATCCTAATGGCCGTGGCGCTTTTCCTGTGCCTCTTCGTTTTCGCCATGGTGCGGCGCGACTGGATGGCCCTGCCCGCGGCGCTGGCGACCGAGGCGATGGGCTTCTGGCTGCTGCCGTCGAATTTCGGCGCGGCGGTTTTCCTGATCTACGCTGCCGCGATGATGGCACGGGTCCGCGACCGGCGGGTCCAGCGGGCGGGGCTCGCCCTGTGGCTGGCGGCGCTGGTGGCGGGGTGCCTGATCGTGTCGGTGCCGCTGGTCTATGCCGCCGGTTATCTCGTCTTCGGCATCATCATCGCCGCCGCCACCGCCTGGTCGGCGCGCAGCGAGGAGCGCGACGCGGTGCGCGAGGAGCTGGAAGCCGATGCCGCCGCGCGCGCCGTCGAGGCGGAGCGCCAGCGCATCGCCCGCGACCTGCACGACCTGCTCGGACACACCCTGTCGGTCACCACGCTGAAGGCCGATCTCGCCAGCCGCCTGTTCGATACCGATCCGGACCGGGCCAGGGCGGAGCTGGCCGCGATCCAGCAAATCAGCCGCGATGCGCTCGCCGAAGTGCGCGAAGCGGTAACGGGCTTGCGCGTGCGGCCGCTCGACACCGTCACGGCCGAGGTGGCCGAGCGGTTGCGCCAAGCGGGGCTGGAGGTCGAGCTGGATTTGTCCGGGGCCGATGCGCTGCCGGATGCGGCCGCCGGCGCTCTGGGCATGGTGGTGCGCGAGGGCGCGACGAATGTGCTGCGCCATGCCGGAGCCCGCCGCGTCGCCATTCGTCTCGATCGCGGGCCGGAGGGCCTGCGCTTGTCGGTCGAGGATGACGGGCGGGGCGGGGCGCGCTTTGCCGGCCGCGGGCTGGACGGGCTGCGTCAGCGTCTGGCCGAGGCGGGCATGCGGCTGGAGCTTGGCCGCGGTATCGACGGTCGCGGCAGCGGCATGACCGCAATCTGGCCGGAGGGAGAGGTCGCATGATCGACGTCGTGATCGCGGAAGACCAGACGATGCTGCGCGATGCACTGGCGACATTGTTGTCGCTTGAAGGCGACATCAAGGTTGCGGGCGCGGCGGCTACGGGCCGCGAGGCGCTGGATATGGTGCGCCGTTGCAAGCCGGCCGTCCTGGTGACCGATATCGAGATGCCCGGCCTGACCGGTCTGGAGCTCGCCGCCCAGCTGCGCCGCGATGCGGCGCGTACGCGGGTGCTGATCGTCACCACGTTCGACCGGCCGGGCTATCTGCGCCGGGCGCTGGAAGCGGGGGTGAGCGGCTATCTGCTTAAGGATACGCCCTCGGCCGAGCTGGCCGATGCCGTGCGCCGCGTGGCGGCCGGAGACCGCGTGGTGGCGCCCGGCCTGGCGGAGCAGGCCTGGAGCGAGGCCGATCCGCTGACCGATACCGAACGCCGGCTCCTGCGGCTGGCGGAAGCCGGCATGGACGGTCCCGCCATCGCCGAAGCCGAAGGCCTCGCCCGCGGCACGGTGCGCAACTACCTGCACAGCGCGATCTCCAAGCTGGGCGCGTCGAACCGGATCGAGGCGGCGCGCCTGGCGCGCGAACGCGGCTGGTTGTGATGGGCCGGCGTGCTTGCTAGCCTTGCGGGGCTGGGAGGGTGCGCCGATGAAAATCCCGTTCGCCGTGTGGTCCGCGATCATTGCCCTGGGCGTCTATGGCGCCCTGGTCGGTCTGGCCTACCGCAATTTCGGACATCTCGACCTGTTGCCCCATCGCGCGATCCAGATCGGCGCGGTCTGGCTGGGTCTCGTCGTGCTGGTGGCCATAGGCCAGGCGCTGCGCAAGGCGTTCACGTCGCGGCCTGCCGACATCCCCACGGATGTCGCGCGCGAACTGGAGTCGCATCCGGAGTAGGTGGGGGTCTGCGCATCAGGCTTCCCCTGCGAAGCGGGGGAAGTGCCGAGCGCAGTGAGGCGATGGGGGTAGGTGCGCGCTATGCGCTCTGCGCCGCTTCGCGCCGCCCCCTCAGTCCGCTGACGCGGACAGCTCCCCCGCAAGCGGGGCGAGCCCTGGATTCGGCACCTCTTCCCAAGCGCGGC
>Ga0207716_100148_pt1 | contig 56416 bp, 53 predicted proteins | sample TtaePargueraPR_FD_187739 | JGI IMG/M metagenome (GOLD analysis project Ga0207716, IMG submission 187739) | Aerobic enrichment media microbial communities from Bioluminiscent Bay, La Parguera, Puerto Rico - Tt and P2 (5) (SPAdes) | ecosystem: Environmental > Aquatic > Marine > Unclassified ... | reverse complement strand
CGACACCCTCCCCTCAATACGCCACCCGCTCCCCCTTGTGGTCGAAGAAGCCGCCGCTGTCGGCCGGCGTGAGCCCGTCGATCACGTCCAGGATCTCCTCTGCCGCGACCTCCGGCGCCCGCACCTCCAGCCCCGACCGCGCGAAGGGCTGCGACAGGGGCGTATCCACCGTGCCGGGATGCAGGGCGACACAGACCGCCTCGCGGTTCTTCCGGCCCAGCTCGATGGAGGCCCCGCGCACCAGCTGGTTCAGCGCGGCCTTGGATGCGCGATAGGCATGCCAGCCGCCCAGCCGGTTGTCGCCGATGGAGCCGACCCGCGCGGACAGGGTGGCGAAGACCGACCGCTCGCCGCGCGGCAGCAGCGGCAGGAAATGTTTCATCAACAGGGCCGGCCCGGTCGCATTCACCGCGAAGGCCTTGGCCATGTGCGCCGGATCGATGTCGGCCAACGCCTTTTCCGGACCGAAGCGCTCGTCATGCAGAAAACCCGTCGCGTCGATGGCCAGTTCCACCGGTCCGGCCGTGTCGGACAGCCACTGCGCGGCCCATTCGATCGAGGCCTCGTCGCACACATCGACCAGCGGATCGCTTGAGCGGGAAAGCGCCACGACACGATCGTGGCCGCCCCTTGCTTTCAAAACAGCGACAAGCGCGCCGCCGATACCGCCGGTCGCGCCGATGACGAGGGCCGTGCCGGCCATGCTGTTCCTCCCATTGGTCTTATTCCCCCTCTCCTACGTATCCACCGGCAAAGCGGATCGGATTTGCGATGACTGACCTCGTGCTCATTCTCGGCGACCAGCTGAGCCCGGACATGGCGAGCCTGCGCCAGACTTCGCCCGGCCAGGCCGATATCCTGATGGCCGAAGTGGCCGCCGAGACCGAATATGTCTGGCACCACCGCAAGAAGATCGCCTTCATCTTCTCCGCCATGCGCCATTTCGCCGGCGAGCTGCGCGATGAGGGCCGCCGCGTGATCTATCGCGCCTTCGACGAGACCCCGCCCTGCCCGGACCTGGCGAGCGCCGTCGCCGATGCGCTGGCGGAAGGCGATTACGACCGCCTGATCCTGACCGAGCCGGGCGAATGGCGGCTGAAACAGGAAATGGAGACCTGGCAGGACCGGTTCGGCCTGCCCGTCCTGATCCTGGAGGACGACCGCTTCGTGTGCAGCCACGAGGACTTCGACCGCTGGGCCGAGGGCCGCAAACAGCTGCGCATGGAGTATTTCTACCGCGAAATGCGCCGACGCACCGGGCTTCTCATGGAGGGCGACAAGCCGGCCGGGGGCCGCTGGAATTTCGACGCGGAAAACCGCAAGCCGACCAGCGGCGACCTCTTCATGCCCCGCCCCTTCGGCGTCGAACCCGACGACACGACGCAGGCCGTGCTCGATCTCGTGGAGGCGCGCTTTCCCGACGGGTTCGGCGATTTGCGCCCCTTCCGCTTCGCCGTCACCCGCAAGGACGCGGAAAAGGCCCTCGACCGCTTCATCGACGACGCGCTCCCGTGCTTCGGCGACTACCAGGACGCCATGCTGAAAGGCGAGGCCTTCCTCTACCACTCCGTCCTCTCGGCCTACATCAATGTGGGCCTGCTCGACCCGCTGGAGGTGTGCCGCCGCGCCGAGGCGGCCTGGAAAGCCGGCGACGCGCCCCTCAACGCGGTGGAAGGCTTCATCCGCCAGATCGTCGGCTGGCGGGAATATGTGCGCGGCCTCTACTGGCGCGAGGGGCCGGACTATGTCCGCCGCAACGCGCTGAACGCCCGGCGCGCCCTGCCGGATTTCTACTGGACGGGCGAGACGGACATGGCCTGCCTCGCCGCCGCCATCGGCCAGACACGGCGCGAGGCCTATGCCCATCACATCCAGCGCCTGATGGTGACCGGCACCTTCGCCCTGCTCGCCGGCATCGATCCGCACGCGCTGCACGAATGGTATCTGGCGGTCTATATCGACGCCTTCGAATGGGTGGAGGCGCCCAACACGATCGGCATGTCGCAATATGCCGACGGCGGCCTTCTGGGCTCGAAACCCTATGCCGCCAGCGGCGCCTATATCGACCGCATGTCCGACTACTGCTCCGGCTGCCGCTACGACGTGAAGGACAAGACCGGCGAGAATGCCTGCCCCTTCAACGCCCTCTACTGGGACTTCCTCGACCGCAATGCTGACAAGCTGCGCGGCAATCCGCGCCTGGGCCCGGTCTACAGGAACTGGGACCGGATGGACGAAGACAAACGCCAAGCCTATCGCGACCGGGCGGCGGCGGTGCTGAACGCACTCTAGAGGCAATTACCGTGGCTTCCCCCTCTCCCCGGCCCTCTCCCCAGGGAGAGGGAGTTCCGGCAGAGCGCGCCACGAAGAAGCCCCCTTCTCCCAAGGGGAGAAGGTGCCCCGAAGGGGCGGATGAGGGGGAAATCCCGGCGCCGGCGAAAAGCCTAACCCCGCCGGCAGCGCTGCGAACAATACCTCACCGCATCCCACACATCGGCCCATTTGCGCCGCCAGCTGAAAGGACGGCCGCAGCGGGCACAGGTCTTTTGCGGTTTCGGTCTGCGGGAAACGTGCCGGGCCATGCCACAGACATAGCCCGCACTTTCACACCGGAAAGATCACGCGTGTTCCGGCGCCACCGTGCCGTCGGGGCGAACGCCGGCCTTTTCCAGTTCGCCGTCCAGCTTTCCGGCCAGGAAGAGGCCGAACATGCGGTAGTCGCTGACCAGCGACCAGAGCGGATAGGTGAAGGTCGCCGGCTTGTTGCGCTCCACGAAGGCGTGGCTCACCCAGGCGAAGAAATAGCCTGCCACCGGCACGGCCAGCAGCGCCCACCAGGTCTGGGTCGCCAGGGCGGCCAGCAGGACCAGGATGGCCAGGGTCGAGCCGACATAGTGCCAGGCCCGCGTGGCCGGACGGGCATGCTCGCGCAGATAGTAGGGCCAGAAGGCGCTGAACGTGGTGTATTCGCGCATGGGAACCTCCCGATCTCATTGCGACGTCTTGCTGGAACGAATCAGTAGCACGGGATGGCCCGATGCCGGAAACGGCGAAATTCATGGCTAACGAAATCTCACCGGAACACCGCCCATTTCCATGAATCCATTAGGAAACCGGCAAGGACGGTGAACCATTTTCCCAATTTTCCTGACCGCGTTAACCCGCCCTTAAGGGTTCTCAACCAAATCTGTACCCGTCTTCCCGTGAAGACACCCCACCATCCACCCAATGCCTTTTCGGGAGCCTCCGTGGCTCCCGATTTTTTTTGCAGGAAACCGGCAGGTCTTGAGCAGCAGGGTGCTTGCGCCCTGAACAAAAGCTCTGATAAAAGCCGGGCCTCGCTTGAGAGAACGGTATTCCCCGGTAGCTCAGTTGGTAGAGCAGGTGACTGTTAATCACCGGGTCGGCGGTTCGAGCCCGTCCCGGGGAGCCACTTCTTCTCAAGACCTCCCGACATCCCCTCCAGGCCCGCCTTCGCGCGGCACGGAATTCGCATGTTTCGCCGCAGTTTGAGCGGGCTATCCCGCACCGGCACACGAGGGGCGGAACATGCGGGTCACCTTCGAACAGATCGCGGCAACCAGGCTTGGCCCGGCCGACTGGCAGGCCATCGAGACGCTGCGCGCCGCCCGTGCCGGCCATGACAGCCCCTTCTTCGACACCCGTTTCGTGCGCGCCGTCGCCCGGGTCCGCCCGGACACCGTGATGGGGCTGGCGCACAGCGCCGGCCGCCTCGTCGCGGCCTGGCCGCTGCACGTCGCCCGCGACGGCTGGAGCCGCCCGGCCGGAGCACCCTTTGCCGACTGGAACGGCCCGCTGATCGACCCGGCCAGCGATCTCACCCCGGCCCGCCTGCTCGACGGGCTGGGCCTTTGCGGCCATACGGGCTCGAACATGGCGGTGGATCCCGGCGCGCCGGCCCTGCACCGGGAAACGACCGCGTCGCTGGTCACCGACCTGTCAGCCGGCGGCCCGGCCACGCTGGACGCCCTCGCCCGCCGCCATCCGCGCCATTTCAAGAAGCTGCGCCGCCTCGGCCGCAAGCTGGCCGCCGATCATGGCACGGTGCGGATCAGCCGCGCCGGGCCCGGCAGCGAAATGCTTGGCCGGCTCATGGAGATCAAGCGCGCCCAGCTCGTGCGCAGCGGCCTGCACGACGTGCTGGCGCCCGCCTGGGTGCGCGCCCTGATGGAAAGCCTCCATGCCGGGGCCAGCGAGACCTTCGGCGCCGACCTCTACGTGCTGGAAGCCGGCGGCACTTTCGTCGCGGCGGAATTCAACCTGCGCTCCGGCCCGGTCATGCATGGCTGGCTGGCCGGTTATGACACCCGCTTTGCCGCCTATTCGCCGGGCCATCTGCTGATGATGCATCTCCTGCCCGCCATCGCGCAGCGGGGCGTCGCCGAATACGATGCCGGCACGGCGGAGCATGGCTACAAGGCCTATTTCTCCAACGGTCAGCGGACCGGCACGTCGGCGACCCTGTTCGCGCAAAGCCGCCGCGCCGCCTTCCAGCCCGTGCGCACCACGTTGCACCGTCTTGAAACGGCCGGCCCGGACACGCTGGCCCGCCTGATCGGACGCTCGCGCCGCCGTATCGACCAGATCTGTGCCGCCGAAACCAGCCTGGGCGGCCGCACCCGCGGCGCCCTGAGCGCCGCCGGACGCCTGTTCGTGGCGGACTAGTCCGGGACAGCCGGCGCCGCCATCGCCGGCGGCGTGCGGTAGGCGAAGAAATAGTCCGCATCGCCCGGCAGGGGCGACCATGCCTCGCCCAGGGCCGGATCGCGGAACTGGACGTGGCAGGGGTCGTAGTCGAGGCTGCGCCGCAGATACCAGCCGGTCCCGGATATCGCCGCGGCCGGCAGGGCCCACGGGAAATGCAGGCGCACCTTGGCCAGACCGGCCCGGCGGGCCCGGCGCAGGATATGGCGCAGCACGGCGCGCTGGGCATGAATGCCGTCTTCGTCGTCCATGCCGATCCAGTCGGCGATCTCGACATGCTCCAGCCCCTGCGCCGAGGGCTTGGTCACCAGCGTCGCGGCCAGCACGGCCGGCACGCCGTCGATGCGCGCGAGAAAATACGCAAACCCGCCGGTCCGGTCTGGATCGGCCAGGCGATAGTCCAGCCGCTTGCGGTCGAACAGGCGCACGGCCCGCCCGGTATCGGCCACGCGCCCGAGAAGGCGGCCCAGATCGACATCGTCGACCGCGCTCAGCGGTTCCACCGTCACGCGGGGCGAAGGCCGGCAGGGGCCGGCGAAATCCGGCGCGAACGCTCTCGAGAAGGCCTCCTCGCCCTCATCCGGCCGCCGCACGGCCTTCACGGCCCGGCTGGTCAGGATACGCAGCGGCGCGGTCGGCCATTCCAGCCATTCCCGGCCCGCCTCGCCCAGCCAGGCCTCAGTCCCCACGCGTGGCAGGATGCGGGCCGAAAGCGCATTGTTGTCGAGAGTGGAATAAAGATCGACACCCGCCTGGCGCGTACCGTGGCGGATCAGCGCAATGCCGGCCTGCCGGCCCGCACCGGTCAGGTCGGTGACCACGGTATGCCCGATCGCGGCACGCAGGGTCCGCTCGCCCAGCCGGTAGCGCACGGCGAAATTGCCCAGGAAGCCGACCACGGCGCCGCCGCGCTCGACCACCCATCCCGGCGCGATGCCGTCCTGGTCGGGATTGTCGAACAGCACCCAGCGCCAGCCGGCTTCGGAGCGTTCCGGAAAGCCGCAATCGCGGACGATCCGGGCGATCGCCGGCAGGTCTTCGCGTTCGACCTCGCGTATCTGACCGCGCGCCATGGCCCCTCCGGTGCGGTTGCGGGATAACATCCTGCCGCCTGAAAGTGAGCAAGCGCTTAAACGGGCTGACCTATTCGCTCAGCCGTGCGTCCAGCGTGCGGGCCGCCTCGAAGAAGCGCCGGCGCAGATCGGCGGCATGGGGGTTGTGCCCCTCGATGGCGCGGAACAGCGCGTCGCTGTCCTGAGAGACCAGGCGTGCCGCCTCGGCCAGAAGATCGTAGGAGCGCGTGGTGTAGGGCGCCGGCGGCAGATCGAGGTCGGTGATCACCTTGGAGACCAGGTGGGTCAGCGCCTGCACGCTGGCCATGGTGCGGTCATGCGTGTCGGCATCGGAAATGTGGACGTCGAGCGCGAGCCGCTCGCGCAGGAAGCCCGCCACGCCTTCCGGATCGACGCCGGGTTCCGGGCACAGCACGATGGACTGGCCCGCCACGCCCTCTGCAGCACTCTGCGGGCCGAAGAGCGGGTGGGTGCCCAGAATGCGCGTGCCCACGGGCAGCGCCTCGCGCAGGATGCGCATCGGCTCCAGCTTCACCGAGGCCACGTCTAGTACCAGCGCCCCGGGCGCCAGGTGCGGCGCAACGGCCGCACAGGCCTCGCCCAGCGCCTGAACCGGCACCGCCAGCACCACGACCGGCTGCGACGCTGCCTCCGCCAGCGATCCCGCACGCCCGCCCTCCGGCGCAGCAACATGAGGGTCGTGGCCGACCAGGTCGGCATGCGGCGCGAGATGCCGCGCCGCCAGCTGGCCGAAAGCGCCCAGGCCGACTAGGCCGATGGCGGGACGGGTATCGGGGGCGATGGCCATGGCGTCTCCGGGAAATCAGTCGAGGCGAAGCCCCCGATTATGCACGGCCGCGCGGGCGTGTGAACGCGCCGGTGCCGCGCGGGCCGGGACGGGAGAAATGCTTGGCCCCGGCCACGCACAGCACGATCCCCACCGCCGTGGCGATCATGGCGCCGGTCACGGTCTCGTGCAGCAGCAGAGCGGCCAGGGCGAGCCCGAAAAACGGCATCAGCAATTGCAGCTGGCTGACCGCCGCGATGCCGCCCTGGGCCAGGCCGCGATACCAGAAGATGAAACCGATCAGCATGGAGAAGACCGACACATAGCCCAGGCTCAGCCAGACCGGCAGGGCGATACCGTCGAAGCTGGCGGGCGCGGTGAACAGCGCGATGGCCAGCATCAGCGGCAGGGCCAGGACCAGAGCCCACGAGATCACCTGCCAGCCGCCCAGATGCCGCGACAGGCGCGCCCCCTCGGCATAGGCCATGCCACACAGGATCAGCCCCGCCATCATCATGCCGTCGGCCACGAAGTCGGAATTCCCGCCGCGCGACAGGGCAAACCCGCCGACCAGCGACGCGCCCAGGACGGAGAAAATCCAGAAAACCGGATGCGGCCGCTCGCCGGCCCGGATGACGCCGAAAATCGCCGTGACCAGCGGCAGGAGGCCGAGAAAGACCAGCGAGCGCGCCGCGTCCACACGCTCCAGCGCCAGGGCCGACAGGAGCGGAAAACCGATCACCACACCGGCCGCCACCGCCGTCAGGGATGCGAGATCGCCACGGGCGGGCCGGCGTTCGCGCAAGACGAGCAGCAGAGTCAGGCCGAGCGCGCCGGCGAGACTGCCCCGCAGCGCGGTCAGGAAGACCGGGTCGAAACCGGAGACGGCGATGCGCGTGGCCGGCATCGACCCGCTGAAAATCAGCATTCCGGCAAATCCGCTTGCCCAGCCCCGGCTCAGTCCACTCAGTCCGCTCATTCCGGCCTCCCTTGTATCCAGGCGCCATGAGAGCGGCGGCAGGCTGGAAAGGCGAGAGACACTCCGATACAATTTCCCAAAACCGTACTGGTACAAAGAGCGATACAGATGGCGGACGGCACTCCCCTCTCCCACTCGGACGACACATCCCTGGTCGGCAAGGTCATGTCGACGATCGAGGGGCGCATTGCCTCGCGCAGCCTGACGCCCGGCGCGAAACTGCCCTCGATCCGAGCCCTGGCGGAGACGCTGGGCGTGTCCAAGTCCACCGTGGTGACGGCCTATGACCGGCTGGCCGCGGAAGGCACGATCCAGTCGCGGCCGGGATCGGGCTTCTATGTCGCCGCGCCGCTCGCGCCGCTGGCCGTGGCCGAGCTCGGGCCACGGCTGGATCGCGCGGTCGATCCCTTCTGGATTTCCCGGCAGGCGCTGGAAGCGGGGCCGGACGTGCTGATGCCGGGCTGCGGCTGGCTGCCGGACAGCTGGATGCCGCACACCGATATCCGCCGCGCCCTGCGCGCCCTGGCGCGCGGCGATACCGGCAGCCTGGTGGAATACGGCTCCCCGCGCGGCCTTCCCGCCCTGCGCCAGATCGTTGCGCGGCGCCTGGCCGAACGCGGCATCGAGACCGCACCGGACCATATCGTGCTCACCGATTCAGGCACCCAGGCCATCGACCTGGTGTGCCGTTTCCTGGTCGAGCCGGGCGATACCGTGCTGCTGGACGATCCCAGCTATTTCAATTTCCAGACCCTGCTGCGCTCGCACCGGGTGAAGATCGTCGGCGTGCCCTACACGCCCGCCGGCCCGGACGTGAAAGCCTTCGCGGAGATCCTGGAGCGCGAAAAGCCGCGCCTCTACATCACCAATTCCGGCCTGCACAATCCGACCGGCGTGACGCTGTCGCCCACCGTGGCGCACCAGGTGCTCAAACTGGCCGAACGGGCCGGGCTGACCATTCTGGAAGACGATGTCTATGCCGATCTGGAAATCACGCCCGGGCCACGCCTGGCCGCCTTCGACGGGCTGGAAAACGTGATCCATCTGGGCAGTTTTTCAAAGACGCTGACCGCCGCCGGGCGCTGCGGTTTCATCGCCGCCCGGCCGGAATGGATCGAGGGGCTGGTCGATCTGCGCATCTCCACGACATTCGGCGGCGGCCGCCTGACCTCGGAAATCATACTCCACCTGCTGCGCAGCGCCGGCTATCGCCGGCATGTCGAGGGCGTGCGCACGCGCCTGGCCGAAGCCATGGCACGGACCGCCGACAGGCTGGCCCGGATCGGGATCGATCCCTGGGTCCGGCCGGCGGCCGGCATGTTCCTGTGGTGCCGCCTGCCCGGCGAGACCGACGCGGCGGAGCTGGCCCGCTTCGCCCTGCGGGACCATGTCGTCCTGGCGCCGGGAAACACGTTCAGCCCGTCCCAGTCGGCCCGGTCCTTCGCGCGTTTCAACGTCGCCCAGTGCGACGATCCGCGTATCTATGATGTCCTGGAACGGGGGCTGGAGCGCCGCTAGCGCGCCAGGCCGGCATCGGCCGGAAACGGCACGACATTGCCCTCGCCCGCCTCGCTCTGGCGCTTCCACATGGCAGCGTAGAGGCCGTCGCGTTCCAGCAGTTCGGCATGGGTGCCGGCCTCGGCGACCGTACCGTCTTCCAGCACGAAGATCCGGTCGGCACCGGCAATCGTCGACAGGCGGTGGGCGACGGCGATCGTGGTGCGGCCGCGCGCGGCCTCGGCCAGGGCGGCCTGCACTTCCCTCTCGGTCTGGCTGTCCAGCGCCGAGGTGGCCTCGTCGAGCACGAGAATGCCCGGATCCTTCAGGATGGCCCGCGCCACGCCGACGCGCTGTTTCTCGCCGCCGGAGAGTTTGAGCCCGCGCTCGCCGACCCGCGTGTCCAGCCCGTCCGGAAGCCCGCGCACGAATTCGGCCAGATGCGCCCGTTCGAGCACCGACCACACATCCTCATCGCTGGCATCGGGGCGGCCGTAGACGACATTGGAGCGCAGCGTGTCGTTGAACAGCACCACGTCCTGGGGCACCAGGCCCAGCGCCTCGCGCAAACTGTCCTGGGTGACATGGGCGATGTCCTGCCCGTCGATCTCCACCCGGCCGCTCTCCGGATCGTAGAAGCGGAAGAGCAGGCGCAGCACGGTCGACTTGCCCGCGCCGGAGGGCCCGCAAATGCCCACGAAAGCGCCTCCCGGCACGTTCAGATCGACACCGTTCACGGATCGCGAGCGTCCGTCATGAGTAAAGCTCACGTCACGGAATGTAACGCTCCCGCCGGTCAGGCGCAGCGGTTTGGCATCCTTCGCATCGGCCACGTCCGGCTTGATCGCCAGCGTGTCGAAGACGCGCTCCATGTCGATCGCGCCCTGCTTGATCTCGCGATAGGCCCAGCCGAGGATGTTGAGCGGCTGGTACATGTTCATCAGCATCATGGTGACCGCAGCGATATCACCGGGCTGCAGCACGCCGTTCCACGCCTTCCAGCCCGCCGTCAGCGCCATCGCCAGGAGACCGCCATTCATGATCAGCGCCTGGGCGCCGTTGAGCAGTGCCAGCGAGGACTGCGAGCGCGCGGCGGCGCGGGCATAGCGGGTCATCGCGCCGTCATAGGCGTCCGACTCGCGCCGTTCGGCCGCGAAAGCCTTCACCGTCTCGAAATTGATCAGGCTGTCCACGGCCCGCGCCGAGGCCTCGTTGTCCGCCTCGTTCATCTGGCGCCGGATGCGCACCCGCCACTCGGTCACCGACCAGGTGAGCACCATGTAGATCACCACGGTGACCACGGCGATGGCGGCGAATTCCCAGCCGTAATTGACGCTCAGCACGATCGCCGCGAGCCCCAGCTCCAGCAGGGTCGGCGCGATGTTGAAGATCAAGAAGCGCATCAGGAAATCGACGGCCCGCGCACCGCGCTCGATGATGCGGTTGAGCGCGCCGGTGCGCTTGGTCTGGTGATAGCCGACCGAGAGCGTCTGGACGTGGGCGAAGGCCTTCACGGCCGTCAGGCGCTGGGCGTCCTGGCTGACCGGCGCAAACATGGCATCGCGCAATTGCGGCGCCCCAACCGACATGAAGCGCGCGGCGGCATAGACGAAAAACGCCATGCCGAAGGTGGAGATCAGGCCGGAGAGCATGTTTCCGGCCGCGCCATCGGTTTCGCGCTGGGCGCCCTCGCCGAGATGCTGGGAGATCAGGTTGATCCCGTCGCCGAAGAAGACCGGCGCGGAGACGGCGAACAGCTTGGCCAGCACGGTCAGGCCCAGCGCCAGCCCCATGCGGAAACGCCATTTCTTCATCTCAGGCGAGGCCAGCAGCGCAAACAGGCGCACCATCGTCATCGCCAGCGAGCCTTGCGGCGCGGTCTTCGCTTCGTCTTCGGTATCGCCGGGAAGAGGTCTCATCGCAGCCAGACATAGGGCGGCGGCGTGCGGGGCGCCAGTGGGAGTGCCGCCATCTGCTGTCATCCCGGCCGAATGCCCCGCGAAAGCGGGGCGAAGAGCCGGGACCTATACGCGCCGCTGTTGGCCGAAAGCAGGCTCGACAGCGACGCCATACGAGCAGACACCGGGATTATGGGTCCCGGACTTGCGCCCGGCCCAAGGCCGGGCATCCATCCGGGATGACAATAGGAGCGTGCGCCCTACCCGTCGCCCTCGGCGTCGTCGCGGCTGTCGGTCTCGCCGCGCGGGGCGTCGAAGACCTGGCCGGGATAGATCAGGTCGGGGTCGCGGATCTGGTCGCGATTGGCCTCGTAGATCACCGTGTACTGCACGCCCTCGCCATAGAGCCGGCGGGCCAGCCGCCAGAGCGAATTGCCCGGCTGCACGACCACCGAGTCGGGGCCCAGATTGAGCGCTTCCGGCGCCACGCGTTCGAAGGGCAGGACGATGACGGCGGTGACGTCGCCATTGGCGTCGACCTGGTCGATCTGCAGATCGTAGACGCCCGGGGCCAGCAGCGAGTTGGCCTGCAGGTCCCAGCGGCCGTCGCGGCCCACCGAGGCCTCGCCCACCAGGGCACCGTTGGCGAAGACGCGCACCGTGGTGCCGGCCTCGGCCCGGCCGGAGAAGATCACGGCACCGGTGCTGTCATAGTCGACGGTTTCCAGCACCAGCGTGCCCATTTCCGCATCCAGGCAGGACGGGCATTGCCAGACGCGGCTGGCCTCGCCCGGACGCCCCACCACGACCAGCGGCGTGGGACCGCGCTGTTCCGGGATGGAGACGACGACAACCTGTTCGGACTGCATTTCGCGGCCGTCCGGCAGCACCATGCGCAAGGACAGCTCGATCGCGCCGGAAGGCAGCGGCTCGTCGGGAATGATCACCCATTCCCCGCGTTCGTTGATGGTCTGGATATCGGTCTGCTCACCGCCCTCGCTGGTGAAGGCCAGCGGTTCGCCGTCGGCCAGCAGCTGGATCGTCGCGCCGGGCTCGCCGCGGCCGGCCGTGACGGCCGATCCGACGGGGGCGACCCGCACGATGTCGAAGACGGGCGGCGCCACCATGGCGGCCTGGGAGGGCTGGGTATCGCTGTCACCGTCCGGGTTCTGCGCCGTGGCGGCAGGCTGTTCCTGCGCGTCGTCGGGCGACGGCGCGGGCCGGTACATGATAAAGGCCAGCGCGGCGGCGATCGCCAGGGCGGCCAGGACGGCGGCAATGATGAAGGACCGCGTTGCGGTCATGGCGGATCTCCTGTCATCGACCCGGCTGCCCCGTTCCGGATTGAGCGGGACATTCCGACAAACAAAATCGCTGGATGCAAGTCTCGCGCCGACAGCATCCGGCGAATACCATCCTGTCCCTCAAATGCAATATGAGCGTTGTTCGATGGCAAAAGTAAGGTCTGTGGGTGTTTTTTGCGGCTCGCGCATGGGCGAAAAGCCGGAATACCGGGATGCGGCGAGCGCCGTGGGAACCGCTCTGGCGCAGGCCGGGATGCGCCTGGTCTATGGCGGCGGCGATGTCGGCCTGATGGGCAGCGCCGCCTCGGCGGCAGCCGCGGCCGGCGGCACGGTGCTGGGCATCATTCCCGGCTTCCTGATCGCCCGCGAGGGCCATCTGGACGGGGTCGATATCCGCATCGTGGACACGATGAGCGAGCGCAAGAAACAGCTGATCGAGGAATCGGACGCCTACATCATCCTGCCCGGCGGCACGGGCACGCTGGAGGAGGTGTTCGACGTGGTCTCGCGCCAGCAGCTCGGCCTGCACAACAAACCCATCGTCTTCCTCAACACGGCCGGTTTCTGGGCGCCGCTGATCGGACTGATCGAGCACACGGTGCGCGAGGGCTTCACCCCGCAGAGCCTGGCCGACCATATCGACCTGGTCGATGGTCCCGAGGCCGCCGTGACGCACCTGGCGGAGCTGCTGGCGGCCCGGCCCGCCTGATCAAGGCCGCGCTAGTCGGGGTCGCCATTGGGATCGAACACCGCTTCGATGGTCAGCCCGAAAGCGCCGGCCAGGGCGAAGGCCAGGGTGAGCGAGGGATCGTGCTTGCCGGTCTCCACCGCATTGATGGCCTGGCGCGACACGCCGACCCGCTCGCCCAGCTCGGCCTGGCTCCAGCGGCGCTCGGCCCTGAGGACGCGGAGGCGGTTCCTCACCGGTTCGCCTGCCAGTAGAGGATGGCGTGGGCAATGCCGAACACGCCGCAGATCGAGGGCAGCACCCAGATCAGTCCGATTTCGGGAAGCTCGACCGCGCCGGCCAGGAAGCCGTAGGCGAAGCAGGCGAACCCGACAATGCCCGTGGCCCACAGGATGGACTCGGCGATCAGGCGTTGCCTGAACTCGTCCAAACGGCGGAAATGCAGCATGAAGACGCGCAGGGCGAAAAACGCCGGAATGAGCGGCGTCAGCGAGGCCAGCCCGGCCGACCAGCCGGACAACTCGCCATTCCTGATCGCCGTAATCGACCCGACCAAAACCAGGGAATAGGCGATCATCGCCCCGCCAAAATGCATGGCATAGTGCCGGTCTTCCTTGTTCACGCGGAGCCTCCATCAAGTTTCCATGACCAAGTGTCAGGTTAACATGACATATCAGTGCGCAATGTCAAGACAGCCTGACTTTTTGCCATCAAGACATGACTTTCTGGGGGCCAGGCACACACCGGGATTTCCCCCTCATCCGCCCCTTCGGGGCACCTTCTCCCCTTGGGAGAAGGGGGTTCTTCGTGACACGCACGAGCGGGACTCCCTCTCCCTGGGGAGAGGGTCGGGGAGCGGGGGGAAGACACCGCCGGTCGCGGCTACACTAAGCCCGCTCGCCCTTCAGGCGCTTGAGCACTTTTTCCCGGCCGATGAGCGGCAGCAGGACGGCCATTTCCGGACCGCGCGGCTCGCCGGTGAGCATCAGGCGCAGGGGCATGAAGAGCTGTTTGCCCTTGCGGCCGGTGGCCGCCTTGAGGGCGTTGGTCCATTCGCCCCAGCTGGCCTCGGTGAGCGCGCCTTCCGGCAGGTGCTGCGCGGCGGCTTCGGCATAGTCCGCCTCTTCGATCACCGGGGTGACCGGGCCTTCCACCAGCGCCGCCCAGGCCTTGGCGTCGGCGAGGCGTTCCAGATTGGGGCGCACCGCGTTCCAGAAATCCTCGCCGCCATCGGCGCCCATCGCCGCGAGGCGCTTTTTGGCCTCGATATAGGGCATGGCGTGCAGGAGTTTGGCGTTGACGCGCTTCAGCTCCTCCGGATCGAAACGCGCCGGCGAGCGCGACAGCTTGCCCAGGTCGAAACCCTCCAGCAGGCCGTCGATATCGGCGAAGGCATCGACCGGATCGGAGGTGCCGATCTTGGCCAGCAGCGACATGATCGCCATCGGCTCCAGCCCGTCCTCGTCGCGCAGATCCTGGATGCCCAGCGAGCCCATGCGCTTGGAGAGCTTGCCGCCATCGGCGCCGACCAGCAGCGCCTGGTGGCCGAACACCGGGGCGGAGGCGCCCAGCGCCTCGAAAATCTCGATCTGGGCGCCGGAATTCGTGGTGTGATCCTCGCCGCGGATGATGTGGGTGATCTTCGCCTCGATATCGTCCACCACGCTGGGCAGGGTGTAGAGATAGGAGCCGTCCTCGCGGATCAGGATCGGGTCGGACAGCGAGGAGGTCTCGATGGCGACATGGCCGCGCACCATGTCGTCCCATTCCACCGGATTGCCGGACAGTTTGAAACGCCAGTGCGGCTGACGGCCCTCGGCCTCAAGCTTCGCTTTCTCGTCGTCGGTCAGCTCCAGCGCGGCGCGGTCATAGACCGGCGGGCGGCCGTTCGCCATTTGCAGGCGCCGCTTGCGCTCCAGCTCCTCGCCGGTCTCGTAGCACGCATAGAGCAGCCCCTTCTCCTTCAGCGTCTGCGCCGCCGCGTCGTAGCGGTCGAACCGGTCGGACTGCTTGAAGGTCTCGTCCCACACGATGCCCAGCCAGGTCAGATCCTCGCGGATCCCGTCCTCATAGGCCTGTGTGGAGCGTTCCGTGTCCGTATCGTCGATGCGCAGCAGGAAGGTCCCGCCCGCCTTGCGCGCGAACAGGTAGTTGAAGATCGCGGTACGCACATTGCCGACATGGAGCTTGCCGGTCGGGCTGGGCGCAAAACGGACTTTGGTCATGGGGCTTCGGCCTTGGCTCGGTTGAAGCCGCAGGGCTTAGCGCCGCGCGCGGTTTCGGGCAAGCGGGGGTTCAGCCTTTCCCCGCCGCCAGCCGGTAAACACTGCCGCCGATCAGGCCGGTGGAGAAGATCATGGCGGTGAGCGGGAGGGTTTCGGCGCCCTCGCGGGCGGGGAAGCCGAAGAGCTGGAGGGTGCAGATGCCCACAATGCCGCCCAGCAGCGCGCTGACCCAGACGGCCTTCCAGCGGTTCAGGTGCATGAGCCAGGCGAGCGCGAAGGTGGGAAGCGCCGTGAGCACCGCCATTATCGTGGCGACGGTAATCGCGCCGGGCAGGATGCCCATGGCGATGTCGGCCAGTTCCCCGGCGCTCGGCGTCTCGGTGATCACGGCGATGCCGGCGAGCATGAGCATCATCGCCGTCGCGCTGGCCAGACAGGCTATCAGCCAGGCGCCGGCCGGGCGGACGAGCCGCTGCAGGATCATGGTTGCTGCCATGGATTCAGTGGCTCCCGTCCGTGCCTTTTGTCATCCAGGCCAGCATAGGGCGTGCCGGCATGGCGCTCTATCCCCTGTTCAAGGGGCAAACGGACGCGCACCTGTCGGCATTCGCGGCTTTCGCGGGGCATGCGGCCGGGAAAAATTGGAAGGAATAGACTAGTCGCCGGACTTGAAGCGGTTGGTGATCGGGTAGCGGCGGTCGCGGCCGAAATTCTTGTTGCCGATCTTCACGCCCGGCGGGGCCTGGCGGCGCTTGTATTCCGCGCCATAGAGCAGGTTCTCGATGCGGCGCACGACCGCCTCGTCCTGGCCTTCGGCGACGAGGTCGCGCACCGAACGCTCCTCCTCGATCAGGGCGAACAGAATGGCGTCCAGCACGTCGTAGGGCGGCAGGCTGTCCTCGTCCTTCTGGTCCTCGCGCAGCTCGGCCGTGGGAGGCTTGGTGATGATGCGCTCGGGGATGACCTGGCCGGCAGGCCCCAGGCCCGGCGTGCGGGTCTGGGCGTTGCGCCACCAGGCCAGTTCGAAGACTTCCGTCTTGTAGACGTCCTTGAGGGCGTTATAGCCGCCATTCATGTCGCCATAGAGGGTGGCGTAGCCCACCGCCATTTCCGACTTGTTGCCGGTGGACAGCACCATGGGGCCGAACTTGTTGGACAGCGCCATCAGCACCACGCCGCGGGCGCGCGACTGGATGTTTTCCTCGGTCGTGTCCGGCTCGGTGCCGCGGAAAGCCTCGGCCAGCGTCCGGCCGAAGGCCTCGATCGTCGGCTCGACATCGATGATGTCGTAGCGCACGCCGAGCATTTCCGCGCAGGCCTTGGCGTCCTCCAGGCTTTCCTCGGACGTGTATCTGGACGGCATCATCACCGCCCACACGCGCTCGGGCCCCAGCGCATCGACGGCGATGGCGGCGGAGATCGCGCTGTCGATACCGCCCGACATGCCCAGGACAACGCCGGGAAATCCCGCCTTTTCGACATAGTCGCGCAAGGCCAGCACCATGGCTTTCCAGTCCGCCTCGAGACCGGAGAGGAGCGGCGCCTGCACCGCGCCGCCGCACTCCCAGCCCTCGCCGGTGCGCACCCATTCGGCGCAGTCCAGCGCCTCCTCGAAGGCCGGCATGCGCTGGACCATGTCGCCGGACGTGTCGCGCGAGAAGCTGGCCCCGTCGAAGACCAGCTCGTCCTGCCCGCCCACCTGGTTGACGAAGACCATCGCCTTGTTGCCCGGCCAGGCCTGATACCAGCCGGAGAAGGCCGCCTTGCGCTCGCGCTCGATGGTGCGGCGCCAGGGCGAGCCATTGGTGACGATCATCATCTCCGCGCCCTGCTCGATCAGCGCCTTGGGCACGGTATCGCGCCAGATATCCTCGCAGATCGGCCGAGCCGGATGCCGCGCCATTTCACGATCTCCGGCACCGGGCCGGCCTGGAAGACGCGCATCTCGTCGAACACGGCGTAATTGGGCAGTTCGTGCTTGAAGCGCAGGGCGACGAGATGACCCTCATCGACCAGGGCGACGGCATTGTGCAGCTTCGCGCCCTGCCGCCAGGGCAGGCCGATCAGCACGGCGGGGCCGGACTTGGTGTCCTCGGCCAGCTGGTCGAGCGCGCGCTTGCAGGCCTCCACGGCCGCCGGCTTGAGCACGAGATCCTCGGGCGGATAGCCCAGCAGGAACATTTCCGGAAAGACGACCAGATCGGCGCCGCGCGTGCGCCCTTCGCCCAGCGCCGCGCGGGCCTTGGCGAGATTGCCCGCCACGTCGCCCACAACGGGATTGAGCTGGGCGGTGAGAATGGAAATCCGGTCCGTCATGAGGGCGACTTAGACCGCCCCTTGCTCCGCCGCAAGTGTGTCACGAGCCGTAGGTGCGCGCACCGTCGATCGCCCGCGCCGCGTCCAGCGCGCGCAGGCCGGCAATGCCGGGCACCGCCACGGGCTCGCCGTCGAGCACGGAGGCGATGAAGGCGTTGACGTTGGCGCCCAGGGAATCCTTCGCTTCCGGCGCGTCGGCGAAGTCCGGATCGAGATCGTAGGGCGTGCCGTTGTCGAACGTCTTGGCCACGAAATCGATCTCCAGCACGCCGGTCTCGTATTCCACGCGCATCTTGCGGTCGCGCTCGTGATGGACGCGGCTGGCCGACAGTTCGGCGACACAGCCATTGTCGAAGACGAGTTTCGCCCTGGCGACGTCCGGCGTGCCGAACCGGCCCTCGTCGACAATGCCCTCGACCGACTTCACCGCACCGCCCGCCAGGGCGATGGCGAGGTCGAGATCGTGGATCATCAGGTCCAGCGTCACCGACACGTCCAGGCAGCGCTCCGACGGCGGGCCCATGCGGCTGGCGACGATGCGCTTGGGACGGTCGGGCACGGCGAACAGGCCCATGGCATTGAAGACGAAACGTTCCTGGTGGCCGACCTGCAGCACGCAGCCATGCGTGGCGGCCAGCTTGATCAGCTCGCGCGCTTCCTCGACGGAGGAGGCGATCGGCTTTTCCACCAGCACGTGACGGGCATTCGCCAGCGCGGCCGCGGCGGCCTCGAAATGGTGCACGGCCGGGCTGGCCACGGTGATCGCGTCGCAGTCCTCGATCAGCCGCGCGAGATTGTCGTAGGGCTTGCCGCCATGCTTGTCGGCCAGCGCCCGCGCCCTGGCGGCGTCGGGCTCGTAGATGCCGGCAAGATCGGCGCGCGGATGCGCGGCGTATTTCGAGGCGTGGAAACCGCCGAACACGCCGGCGCCCACGACGCCGGCACGCAGGCGTTTGTCTTGCGAAGCCATAACTCGTCCTCATTCGACTGTCGGCTGCATACCCTGCCCGCCCCGGCGATCAAGCGGCTCCTGCATCAACACGTGTTTCCGCCCGTTGCAGGCGCAGGGCCGCCCGGCAGCGTACCGGGAGCTTGAAACCGGCGCCTTTCGCCCGGCGCTTTCAGGTGACCGCAGACATACCTTCGCGCCTTGCCTGCACGATGAAGCGCACTACCATGCATCCCGGGAGGGCGGTGATTTGAGCACCGAAGAGAAGCAGGACGCCCGGTCGGCCGACATCCTCGACTCCGTGTCGATCGCCGCGTTCGACCTGGACGGGCGGATCTTCCGCACGCTGTGGCACTCCCTGGTGCGCCCGCCGGACGTCGCCCTGGCGGCGCTGAAGGGCGATTTCAGCCGCTACCTCTCGCCGGTCCGGGTCTTCGTCGCGCTGTTCGGTTTCCAGTTCGTGGTCGCCTCGCTGTTCGGCACGCCGCTGACAGGATCGCTGGAGGATCTGACAAGCAACCTCTCGGCGGAGACGGTCGATGCCTGGCTGGCCACCGGCCGCAATGCCGCGGGCGAGGTCCCCACGCTGGCCGAGGTCGATGAGGTCATGGAAAGCTGGGGCGCCATGCTGCTCTGGCCGATCACCATCATCACCTCCCTGCCCTACCTCCTGCTGCTGAAACTCTACCGGCCGGGCATTCCGCTTTGGGGGCATGTCCAGGTCTACCTGGTCTCCACCAATGCCTCCTTCGTCGTGATGATCGCGGCGATCCCCACCATCGCCATGGACCTGGGATGGTTCTATGTCAGCCTGGTCGTGGCCATGCTGGTCTACCTGTTCTGCACGGCATGGCTGATCGTGCGCTTCTACAGCCACAGCCCGGCCGGCGCCGCCCTGCGCGTGCTGGGCCTGTGCCTGCTGATCCCGGTGACCCTCATCCTCACGGCCATCGGCCAGTTGCTGGGCACCGCCTTCACCCTGGACACGAATTTCGATCTCAGCCTGATCGGGCTTTTCGTTCCGGAAAACGCCTAGTCTTCCCCCAACCCTAAAAGGAGAGACCGACATGAAGTCTCGCGAAATCCACCTGAAATCCTACCTCAAGGGCGATCCCAAGCCGGAGAATTACGAGCTGGTCGAGACCGAGGTGCCCGCCCCGGGCGAGGGTGAGGTGACGGTGAAGAACCACTTCATCTCCGTCGACCCCTATATGCGCGGCCGGATGAGCGGCATCCGCACCTATGTCGGCCCCTTCGAGATCGGCCAGGTGATGGATGGCGGCGCGGTCGGCGAAGTCGTGGAAAGCAATTTCGACGGCCTCAAGCCGGGCGATTTCGTCAATTCCATGTTCGGCTGGCGCGAAGCCTATACGGCGCCCGGCAAGGCCCTGCAGAAGGTCGACACCTCGCAATTGCCGCCCGAGGCCTATCTGGGCATTGCCGGCCTGACCGGGCTCACCGCCTATGTCGGCATCAAGCGCATCATCGACCTCAAGGAGGGCGAGACGATGTGGATGTCGGCCGGCGCCGGCGCGGTCGGCTCGGCCGGGATCCAGTTCGCCAAGGCGATGGGCGCGACGGTCGTCGCCACGGCCGGCGGCCAGGAGAAGTGCGACTTCGTCAAGTCGATCGGCGCGGACGCCGTGGTCGACTACAAGGCGAGCGACAATCTCACCGCCGCCATCCAGGAAGCCGCGCCGAAAGGCATCGACGCCTATTTCGAGAATGTCGGCGGCACGCATTTCACCGCGGCGCTGAACACGCTGAAACAGTATGGCCGGATCGCCGCCTGCGGCATGATCCAGCGCTATAACGACGCCGAGCCGTCGACGATCACCGACAATCTCACCTTCATTGTCGGCAAGTCGCTCAAGATCCAGGGCTTCATCGTCACCGACCATGCCGACATGATGGACGGGTTCGTGAAGGACCTGTCCGCCTGGATGGCCGCCGGCAAGATCAAGCCGGCCGAAACGGTCGTCGAAGGCATCGAAAATGCGCCCGACGCCTTCATGGGTCTCTTCTCGGGCCGCAATACCGGCAAGATGCTGGTGAAGATATGAGCCAGCCCGACAGCGCACTGCGCGACGGGCTGAACGCGCGGGGGGCCGGGCATCTGCCCGGCCATCTCGGCGTCACCATCGAGACCGCCACGACCGAGGAGATCACCGGTTTCCTCGATGTGCGCCAGGAATTGATGGCACCGAACGGTTTCCTGCATGCCGCCAGCGTGATCGGCCTGGTCGACACGCTGTGCGGCTACGGCACGGTGGCCAACCTGCCGGAGGGCGCCAGCGGCTTCACCACGATCGAGCTGAAGGCGAACTATCTGGGCACGGCCCGCGACGGACGCCTCCGCGGCATCGCCACGCCGGTCCATCGCGGCCGGACTACCCATGTCTGGGACGCGCGCGCTTTCCGGGACGGCGACGACAAAACGGTCGCCCTCTTCCGTTGCACGCAGATGATCCTCTGGCCGAAAGCCGGATAAGCTCAGCGCCGGCTGAGACGCCCCAGCGTCCAGCCGGCCGCGCAGGCCGCGATCACCGGCGACCAGGTCTCTCCCGCACCTGCGAGAAAAGCGAGCGCATAGGCGCCCAGTCCTGCTGCAAGTGCGAATGGCAGCAGGCGAATCGGACGATTCGCAACGACGTCGTTAGGAGTTGGTTCACCCTGATACATGCTGTGAAATGTACGCAAAACGGGGGCCGAAGGCGAGAATCCGGGGTTGTCCCAAGGAAATTGCAGTGAATCCGGCCCGATTCACCTGATATGGCTTGCAAAGCGGGCCGGTTGTCGGCCTTGATGAGGCGTCCACGAACACGCGGCACACCGGCCGGACGCGATGACCGTGTCTGCCGGCGCCGCGACTAAACGGGGGGAACCCTATGAACAAGTCTGATCTCGCCAAAGCCGTCAGCGACAAGACGGGCCTGTCCCGCTCGCAAGCTGGCGATGCCGTCGACGCCGCCATCGAAGCCATCGTCGGCTCGGTGAAAGGCAATGACAGCGTCCAGCTCGCCGGGTTCGGCACCTTCTACGCCAAGCACCGCGAAGCGCGTGAAGTTCGCAACCCGCGCACCGGCGAAAAGATGATGTCCAAGGCTCGCACCCAGGCGGCTTTCCGTCCGGCTGCTGCCCTGAAGGACATCTAAGTCAGTCCAACGGGTTCTGATGACACGAACGCCGCCCGGAGAGATCCGGGCGGCGTTTTTGTTTTGGGGCGGAGGAGCCCATCAAGAGCGAGGAGCTGGCCTACCCAGTTTCCCTGAACACCGTCATCCCACGGTCGGTGCGCAGCAGCGCCCCGGGGGACCTCAGCCATCCCGCCGACAGGTGAGCGCAGGTCCCCCGGATGCCCTGCGGGCACCGTGGGATGACGGAAGGGTGAGAGGCGGGAAGACAAAAAAGGCGGAGCCCGGAGGCCCCGCCTGTGTTCGTTTCGCTGTCAGCGCGCCTGTCAGGCCGCAGCAGCGGAATTATTGCTGCGCACGCGCTTGAGCGATTCCGAGATGCGGAAGGCCATGTCCAGCGCCTGGTCGGCATTGAGGCGCGGATCGCACTGGGTGTGATAGCGCGCGGCGAGATCGGCTTCGGTGACCGGTTTCGCACCGCCGGTGCATTCGGTCACATTGCGGCCCGTCATCTCGAAATGCACGCCGCCGGGATAGGCGCCCTCCGAATAGAGCACGTCCATGAAGCCTTCCAGCTCGGTCAGGATGCGGTCGAAATTCCGCGTCTTGTAGCCGCTGGACGCCTTCACCGTGTTGCCGTGCATCGGGTCGCAGGACCAGACGACCTTGCGGCCCGCCTCGGTCACCGCCCGCGCCAGGGCCGGCAGGTTCTCGCGGACCTTGTCCGCCCCCATGCGCACGATCAGCACCAGCCGGCCGGCCTCATTGTCCGGATTGACCGTGTCGATCAGCGGCAGGAGCTCGTCCGCCGTCATGGTCGGACCGCATTTCACGCCGACCGGATTGGCGATGCCGCGGGCGTATTCCAGATGCGCACCGTCGAGCTGACGCGTGCGCTCACCGACCCAGATCATGTGGGCGGAGGTGGCGTACCACTGCCCCGTATTGGGATCGCGGCGGGTCAGCGCCTCCTCGAAGGGCAGGTGCAGCGCCTCGTGGCTGGTGAAGAAGTCGACGGCTTCCAGCGACGGGGTGGAATCCCGGCCGATGCCGCAGGCCTTCATGAAGTCCAGCGCCTCGGAGATGCGCGCCGCGGTTTCCGCATAGCGTTCCGCCGCCGGGCTGTCCTTGACGAAATCCTGGGTCCACTGGTGGACATTGTGCAGGTCGGCATAACCGCCGGACGCGAAAGCGCGCAGCAGGTTCAGCGTCGAGGCCGACTGGTCGTAGGCACGGATCAGGCGCTGCGGGTCCGGCTCGCGGGCCTCGGCGGTGAAATCCACGCCGTTGACGCTGTCGCCGCGATAGCTGGGCAGCGTGACGTCGTCGATCGTCTCGGTGTCGGACGAACGCGGCTTGGCGAACTGTCCGGCCATGCGCCCGACCTTCACCACCGGCTTGGAGGCGGCGAAGGTGAGCACCACCGCCATCTGCAGCAGGACGCGGAAGGTGTCGCGCACGCCCTCGGTGGAGAATTCGGTGAAGCTCTCCGCGCAATCGCCGCCCTGCAGGAGGAAGGCATTGCCCGCGCTCACATCGGCCAGCTGGCGCCGCAGCTTGCGGGCCTCGCCGGCAAAGACGAGCGCCGGACGCGCGGACAGCTCGTCGATCACGCCGGCCAGCGCGGCTTCGTCATTATAGGTCGGCATTTGCTTGACGGGGAATTCCCGCCAGGATTTCGGGGACCAGGTCATTTTACTCAGCAGCCTTCAACTCGGGCGGTGTCCATTTCTCCTTCATGGTCACCAGTTCTTCGGCACTTGTCGGATGCACGGCACAGGCCGCATCGAACTGATCCTTGGTCAGCCCCGCCTTCACGGCGATACCGGCCAGCTGGATCATTTCCGGCGCATCCGGCCCGACAATATGCACGCCCAACACCCGGTCTGTCTCCCCGTCGACGACAAGTTTCATCATCATGCGCGATGCGTCGTCGGACAGCGAGTTCTTCATCGGACGGAAGGACGTCTTGTAAATATCTATTTCCGCTTTGCTTTTTCGCGCCTCGGCCTCCGACAGACCGACCGATCCGACCGGCGGCTGGGTGAACACCGCCGAGGCGATATCGCTGTGATCATAGGCCAGCGGCTTGCCGCCGAAGACGGTCTGGGCGAAGGCGGCGCCCTCCCGGATCGCCACAGGCGTGAGATTGACCCGGTTGGTCACGTCGCCGACGGCGTAGATATTCTCCGCCGTGGTCCGCGAATATTCGTCGACCTTGATGGCCCCCGCATCGTCCAGCTCGACGCCGGCCGTCTCCAGGCCCAGCCCCTCGACGTAAGGGTTACGGCCGATGGCGTACATCACGACGTCGGTGTCGACATGATGGCCATTGTCCAGGTGGACGCGTTTGCGGCCGTCATCGAGTTCCTCGATCTTCTGGAACACGGTGTGCGTGATCACCCGCACGCCCGAGCGCATCAGCTCCTCGTGCACCGTGGCGCGGATATCGTCGTCGAAGCCGCGCAGCACGGTCTCGCCGCGATAGACCTGGCAGACCTGCGCGCCCATGCCGGCGAAGATCTGGGCAAACTCGCAGGCGATATAGCCGCCGCCGGCAATGACGATGTGCTCCGGCAATTCTTCCAGGTGGAAGGCCTCGTTCGAGGTGATGCCCAGCTCCTTGCCCTCGATATCGGGGATGAAGGGCGTGCCGCCGACGGCGATGAGGATCTTGTCGGCAGTCACCGTGCGGTCGGTATTCACCAGGCGGACGGTGTGAGCGTCTTCCAGCACCGCGCGGTCCTCGATCGTCTCGACGCCGGAATTGTTGAGATTGCGCTCATAGATGCCGGACAGGCGGTCGATCTCGTTGTCCTTGGCGTCGATCAGCTTTTCCCAGCTGAAACTGGGCTCGCCCACGCTCCAGCCATAGGCCTCGGCCAGCTTGAACGTCTTGGCGAACTCGCTGGCATAGACGAGCAGCTTCTTGGGCACGCAGCCGCGGATCACGCAGGTGCCGCCGAAGCGGTATTCCTCGGCAATGGCCACCTTGCCCGCACCATGCTGCTTGGCCATGCGCGCCGCACGCACACCGCCGGAACCGGCACCGATGACGAAAAGGTCGTAGTCGTAATCAGTCATGCGTCTCAATCATTTCCCAAGATGATGGCCCGGATCCGCGGAGTTGCGCGACGGTCGATATCAAGCCCGATCTGCTCTCCGGCCCGGCCCGCCCGTTCCTGGATTGCCGGCATGGCCTGAGCGTAACGCTGGCCGATATCCGAGTGGTAGAAATCGAGCAGGGCCCGCAGCTCGGCCTCGGTGAACTCTTCGACATAGACGGCAGCGATCGCGTCTTCAAATTCGGCGCGCGCGGCTTCGAACTCGGCCGAGTAGACATCCATTATCTGCACATACTGGCGCGAACTCAGATCGGGATAAGTGTTCCGGATCGTCGCTTCAATCATGGGGATCATGTCCAGCATGGCATCCACCGCGACGTCCGCCTCGCCGGAAATCGACAGCATTTCGCGGGCGAGCGCATCCTCGCTGTCCTGTGCTGACGACGCACTGCCCCAGCTCACTGCCAACGCAGCCGCACACACAAACGCTTTGATCTTCATGATTGCCCCCCTCAGAGCTCCATTACCCGTGCTTCACTGTCCTCGCCGACGATCACCACGCGGGCGATGCCGATGAAAAGGCCGTGCTCGACCACGCCGGGGATCTCCTTGAGATGCCGGTCGGCGAGGCTGGCATCCGGGATCGCCCCGCAGGAACAGTCCAGAATGTAGTGGCCGCCATCCGTGATCAGAGGCTGCAGCCCGTCCCCCTTGCGGCGCAATTGCACATCGGGGGATTTCACGCCGGCCTTTTTCAGCGCGTCGTAGATCTGCTTGGCGGTCAGGGAAAAGCCGAACGGATCGACCTCGACGGGCAGCGGAAACCGGCCCAGCGTGTCGACCAGCTTGCTCTCGTCGACCATGACGACCATCAGGTCGGAGGCATGGGCGATGATCTTCTCGCGCAAGAGGCAGGCGCCGCCGCCCTTGATCAGCTGGAAACGACCGTCGACCTCGTCGGCACCGTCGACCGTGACGGCCAGATGGTCGACATGGTCCACCTCGATCAGCGGAACGCCGTTCTCGCGCGCCACCTCGGCCGTGCGCTGGGAGGTCGGCACGCCCTTCACGTCGAGGCCTTCCTTCACCCGCTCGCCAAGCAGGCGCAGGAAGATCTCCGCTGTCGAGCCAGAACCGAGCCCCAGCGTCATGCCGCTTTCGACATAGTCCAGCGCCGCCGCGGCGGCATGGGCCTTCTGGCGTTCCGCGCCCATCAGCCGACGCCGCCCAGCAGGACGTATTTGAGCTCGGTGAACTCCTCCACGCCCCACTTGCCGCCTTCGCGGCCGATGCCGCTCTCCTTCACGCCGCCGAACGGCGTGGAGGCCGCGCCGACCATGGGCGCGTTGACGCCGATCATGCCGTACTCCACGCCCTCGGTGAGGCGGTGCACGCGATTGACGTCGTTCGTGTAGATGTAGGCCGCCAGCCCGTAGGGCGTGTCATTGGCCAGCCTGATGATGTCTTCCTCGCTCTCGACGCGATAGACCGAGGCGACCGGGCCGAAGATCTCGTGGCAGGACACGTCCATCTTCGGATCGCCGCCATCGATCAGGGTCGGCGCATAGAAGGCGCCGCCCAGCTCCTCGTCCAGACGCTTGCCGCCGGTGACGATGCGCGCGCCGCTCTCGCGGGCCTGCTGGACCAGCTTGTCGACCCGGGTGACCGCTTCCATGTGGACGAGCGGGCCGAGATCGGTGTCCTTGGCAAAGCCGTCGCCGGCCTTGAGCTTCGACACGCGCGCTTCCAGGGCCTCGACGAGTTTGTCGGCGATGGCCGGCTGGGCGATGATCCGGTTGGCCGACACGCAGGTCTGGCCGGAGACGCGGAATTTCGAGGCGATCACCCCGTCCGCCGCCTTCTCGATATCGGCGTCGTCCATGACGATGAAGGGCGCATTGCCGCCCAGCTCCAGGGCGACGCGCTTCACGCCGTCCGCCGCCTGGCGCATCAGGAGCTTGCCGATCTCGGTGGAACCGGTGAAGCCGATCATGCGGACTGCATCCGAGCCCGTGAGCACCGGGCCGATCTTTTCCGCGTCGCCGCACACCACGTTGAACACGCCGTCCGGCACGCCGGCGCGCTTGGCCAGCTCGGCCAGCGCCAGGGCGGAAAGCGGGGTTTCCGGCGCCGGCTTGATCACCATGGTGCAACCGGCGGCCAGCGCCGGGGCGCATTTGCGGGTGATCATGGCGTTGGGGAAATTCCAGGGCGTGATACAGCCCACCACGCCGATCGGCTGGCGGATCGTCCAGCCGCGCGAGCCCGGGAAGGGCGTCGCAAGCGTTTCGCCGTGAATGCGCTTGGCCTCCTCGGCCGACCATTCGATGAAGCCGGCGCCATAGACCACCTCGCCCATCGCCTCGCGATAGGTTTTGCCCATTTCCAGCGTGATCAGGGTGGCCAGGTCTTCCTGGTTTTCCAGGATGAGGTCGTACCACTTCATCAACACCTTGGCGCGCTCGAAGGGCGAGACCTTTTTCCAGGTCTCGAAGGCCTCGGCGGCCTTGGCGACGGCCTGGCGGGCGCCCTCGGCGCCGACATCGCCGACCTCGGCGATGATCTCGTTGTTGGCCGGGTTGGAGACCTGGAAGCTGGACTGACCGGCCACCCATTCGCCCGCGATGAAGCTCTCGGAGCGCAGGAGGCTCTTGTCCTTGAGGCGGTCCGTCACGGTGTCGGGGCGGTCGAGTACGGTCATCACAGGCTCTCCTTCTTGGCCTTGCGGGCTTCCTTGGCGGCGCGGAAACGGGCCGCCCACCCGGATTTGGTGGTCATGGGCGTGCGCGCAAGGGCGAGCGCATCCGCCTCGACATCGGCGGTCACGACCGTGCCGGTGCCGGTGAAGGCGCCGTCGCCGACGCTGACCGGCGCGACCAGGCAGGTGTTGGAGCCGATGAAGGCCCCCTCGCCCACCACGGTGCGGTGCTTGTCGTATCCGTCGTAATTGCAGGTGATCGTGCCCGCTCCGATATTCGCGTTCGCGCCGATGCTCGCATCCCCGATATAGGTGAGATGGGAGACTTTCGCGCCCTCGCCCAGCTGCGACTTTTTCACTTCCACGAAATTGCCCACCTTGGCGCCCCTGCTCAGCTCGGCGCCGGGCCGCAGGCGGGCATAGGGGCCGACGCTGGCGCCGGATGCGACGCGGGCGCCCTCGAGATGGGAAAAGGCGTGGATCACGGCGTCCTCGCCGATCGTCACCCCCGGACCGAAGACCACGTTCGGCTCGACCACGACATCGCGCTCGATCTGGGTGTCGTGGGAGAAGAAGACGGTTTCCGGCGCGATCAGCGTCACCCCGTCGGCCATGGCCTGCCGGCGCATGCGCGACTGGAAGGCAGCCTCGGCTTCGGCCAGGTCGGCGCGGGAATTGACGCCCAGAACCTCGTCGGCACCGGCCTTCACCACGACGGCCTTCAGCCCGCGGCCGCGGGCCAGCCCCACCACGTCGGTGAGATAGTATTCGCCATTGGCATTGTCGTTTCCGACCTCGCCCAGAAGCTCCAGCAGCAGCGGCGCCGGGGCGGCCAGCACGCCGGAATTCACCAGGCCCACCGCGCGCTCGGCCTCGCTGGCATCCTTGTATTCCACGATCCGGTCGAGATCGCCGGCCTCATCCAGGATCAGCCGGCCATAGGCGGCCGGGTCTTCCGGTTCGAAGCCGAGCACGGCCACCGAGGCCCCAGCCTCCAGCGCCTCGAACACGCGGGCGACGGTCTGCGGCGTGATCAGCGGCGTATCCGCATAGAGCACGATCGCGGCGCCCTCGACATCCGCCAGCGCTTCGCGCGCGGCCAGTACGGCATGGCCGGTGCCCCGGGGCGGATCCTGCAGCGCGGTCCGCGTGCCCAGCGCCTCGGCCGCATCCTTCACGGCAGGGGAATGCGCCCCGTAGACGGTGACGATACGGTCGGCGCCGCTGGTGCGGGCCAGGTCGACCGACCAGTCCAGCATCGGCCGTCCGCCGACCGGATGAAGCACTTTCACCGTCTTGGACTTCATGCGCGTGCCCTGACCGGCAGCGAGAATGATGGCAGCGCGGGAGTGGGCCATGGATCTCCTTGAGGCGTGAATCTGCACCTGCGTCTGTCAGGCGCTATAGCCTATCGGACCGGGGCGCGTAACCATGCTCGCCGTACCGGTTGTGCGCAAAGGACGGAATTCATGCTCGAGGCTGCCGATGCCGCCCTGTTCGCGGACGCCGCCATCGCCTTCGATCTCGACGGCACGCTGGTCGATACCGCGCCGGACCTGGTGCGCGCCCTCAATGCCGTGATCGAACCGCGCGGCCTGCCGGCCGTGCCGCTGGAGGATGTCCGTGCCATGGTCGGCCGGGGGGCGCGGGCCCTGCTCGAGCGCGCCCATGCGCGCACCGGAACGCCGGTGGACGATCCGGAAGCGCTGGTCGCCGAATTCATCGATATCTACAAGGCCGATGTCGCCGCCGAGAGCCGTGCCTTTCCCCATGTGGAAGAGACGCTCGGCTGGCTCAGATCCGCCGGGGCCCGCCTGTCGGTGTGCACCAACAAGCCCTCCGTCCTGTCGGACCTTCTGATCGCGGAGCTGGGGCTGGCGCCCTATTTCGAGCGCATCGTGGGGCCGGAACGGACCTCGGCGAAAAAGCCGGACGCGGCCCATCTGCACGACGCGCTGGGCGGCGGATACGGCCGCGCGGCCCTGGTCGGCGACAGCGCACCGGACGTGGGCTCGGCGCGGGCGGCGGGCCTGCCGGTGGTGGTGATGAGCTATGGCTATAGTGAAAACCCGGCCGACTCGCTGGGAGCCGACCGGGTTGTTCATTCATTCCGCGATGTCCCGCGGGCGCTGGCCTCTGTGTGGCAGCGCGCCAGCTGATTACGCGGTGCGGCGCTCGCGACCGGTGTCGTTCGCCGGACGGGTCGGCATGCCGTTCACCAGGTTGGAACGCACGTCGGTGCGCGCAGAGCGCATCGCCGGCATGAAACCGGCCTCGACGAGATCCACACTCACATCATAGCCGCGCTCGGCCCAATAGGCTTCAATTCGCGATTTCAGTCGGCGAGCGCCTTCGGGCGTGCACAGATCGTTGCTCATTAACAATACCTCCTACTCGGCCGAAGCATCCCCCGGCCGGGAATTGCGTCCAATCGGATGATGGATAGGACGGGCCAGCGGCCCCGAACCCAGCTTGGGGCAGGCTGATATATGGGCCCGGCGCATATGACGAGACCATGACGGTGTGGCAAGTTGTCGCACCCGTCGCGCACCTGATGTGCGCTTCAACTTCCACATGTAGTTGACCCGGAAGAAGAGCCTGCTTATACGGCGCCTTCCGAAACGGATGGGCGATTAGCTCAGCGGGAGAGCACCTCGTTCACACCGAGGGGGTCGCTGGTTCAATCCCAGCATCGCCCACCATCCTACGCTCGCTGGCGCGAGCTACGGCTAGGCAAGCCTAACCTTATGATCGAGCGGAGGATGTCCCGCCGTAGCCTTGGCGGAGGCGGACTGGTCGCGACAGGCTCGACACCTCTCCCCAATCCACTCCCACCCTCGACCATCGGCGCTTCCCCACCCCTGCGTCACCGCACCACACCCGTTTTCTGCACGCCCAACTTGCGAAACATTCTCAAGAGTGGCAGGGATGATCCGAACGCAAGGACAATGGGTGACTCATGAAATATGCCAAGCTTCTGGCCGCCGGCGCGCTGAGCGTCTTCGCGGTTGCCTGCTCGCAGCCGGAAACAGGCGGGACCGACACCGCCGCAGCGCAAACGGACGAATCGCGAGTCGTGAACGTCTACAGCGCGCGCCACTACCGCAGCGACGCGGCGATCTTCGCGGCCTTCACCGAGCAGACCGGCATCGAGGTCAACCTGATCGAGGCCAGCGGCGACCAGCTGATCGAGCGGGTGCGCGCCGACGGTCCGCGCAGCCCGGCCGACGTCATCATCACGGTCGACGCCGCGCGCCTTCACCGCGCCGAGGAAGCCGGCCTGTTCGCCCAGACCGACTTTTCCGAATTCACGCCGGACATCGCCGGCAATCTCGTCGATCCGCAAGGCTACTGGATCGCCCTGGCCAAGCGGGCCCGCGTGATCGCCTATTCCAACCAGCGTGTCGAACCGGGCGAGATCGAGACCTATGAGGACCTCGCCGATCCGCGCTGGGACGACCGCATCTGCGTGCGCGAAAGCGGCAATGCCTATAACCAGTCGCTGCTGGCCTCGATGGTCGCGCGCCTGGGCGAAGAGGAAGCCGAGGCCTGGGCCGCCGGCATCGTGGAAAACATGGCCCGCCCGCCCCAGGGCGGCGACATCACCCAGATCATCGGCGTGGCCGCCGGCGATTGCGATGTGGCGATCACGAACCACTATTATTACGCGCTGATGCGCAATTCCGGCGAGGCCGCCAACCGGGCCGCCGCCGAGGCCGTCACCCTGTTCTTCCCGAACCAGGAAACCTCGGGCGCCCACATCAACATCTCCGGCGCCGGCATCGCCGCCAACGCGCCGCACCCGGAGGAAGCCCGCGAACTCATCGCCTTCTTCCTGACACCGGAGGCCCAGCGCATGTTCGCCGAGATGACCAACGAGATCCCGGTGGTCGAGGGCGTGGAATGGGAGAACCCGACGCTGGACGCCATGCTGCCCTTCGTGGCTGACGACCGGAACGTCTCCGAGCTGGGCGATCACAACGCCACGGCCCAGCGCATCTTCGACCGCGTCGGCTGGCAGTGAGTCCGGCCGCACAGGGACGATGGCTGCCGGATCGCGCCACAGGGCTCGCGATCCTGGCAGCGCTCGTCTGCGCGGCGCCGGTCTTTGCCGTCGCCTGGATCGCCGTGACCGGCGAGACGGGCGACTATCTTGTCCACCTCGCGCGCACCCGCCTGCCCGTCTACCTTTTGAACTCGCTCTTCGTCGGCCTAATCGCGGCCGGCGGGGCGGGGCTGATCGGCACGGTGCTGGGCTGGCTGGTGGCGCGCACGGAATTTCCCGGACGCACACTTCTGAGCTGGGTGCTGATCCTGCCCCTGGCCGTGCCGGCCTATGTCGCCGCCTATGCCTGGCTCGATCTCAGCCAGGCCGGCGGCCCGCTCCATAACGCCACGGGCGGGCTTTTCCCCACCGTGCGCGGGGCCTGGGGGTCCGGGCTGATGTTCGCCCTCGTCCTCTACCCCTATGTCTACCTGCTGGCGCGCGACACTTTCACCGGCCAGTCGGCCGACGCCTATCACGCCGCCCGCACGCTGGGCGCCGGCCCCTTCTCGGCCTTCCTGCGCACCTCCCTGCCCATGGCGCGGCCGGCCCTCGCCGCCGGCCTGGCGCTGGTCGTCATGGAAAGCCTGGCGGACTATGGCACCGTCTCCTATCTCGGCGCGCCGACGCTCTCGATCGGCCTGGTACGCGCCTGGAGCGGGGCGGGTTCGCTGGTCGACGCGGCCCGGCTGTCGCTCATCCTGGTGGCGGTGGCGCTTCTCGTCTTCGGCCTGGAACGGGCCCAGCGCAGCCGTGCGCGTTCGCACACGGCCTCCGGCCGCCACCGCCCGGCGCCGCGCTTTCACCTGCCGCGCCTGCAAGGTCTCGCCGCGCTTCTCGCCTGCCTCGCCCCGCTGATGCTGGGCCTCGTCATCCCGCTCGCCCGGCTGGGCTGGCTGGCGCTCAACGAACAGCCCGCGCCCGACCTTCTGGCGGCCAGCTGGCACAGTCTCAACCTCGCCACGATCAGCGCCGTGCTGGCGGCCGGTCTCGGCCTGTCGACCGCCTATGCGCTGCGCGGCCGCACCTTTATCGCCACCGCCTCGGCACGGGCGGCGGGACTGGGCTATGCCGTGCCGGGCGCCGTGGCCGCCGTGGGCGTGATCGCTATCCTCTCGGGCACCCAGGCGCTGATCGACCCGGCCTGGGAGCGGCTGACCGGCCATGTCTTCCCCATCCTGCTGACCGGCGGGGCGGCGGCCCTGATCTTCGCCTATCTCTCGCGCTTCGCCGCCGCGGCGATCGGCCCGTCCGAAGCCGCCCTCGCCCGCGTCACGCCGGCGCTGGACGGCGCCGCCCGCACGCTGGGCGCCACGCGCGGCGAGACCGTGCGGCGCGTGCACTGGCCGCTGATCGCCGCGGGCATCACCTCGGCGGGCCTGCTGGTTTTCGTCGAAGTCCTCAAGGAATTGCCGGCGACGATGATCCTGCGCCCCTTCAACTACGACACGCTCGCCATCATCGCGCACAATTATGCCAGCGACGAACGCCTGGGCGAGGCGGCGCTGCCCTCGCTCCTGATTCCGCTGGTCGCCCTGCTTCCCATGATCTTCGTGGCCCGCTACCTCTCCCGGACGAGATCTTCTTCGGGGACGGCATGACGGACACGCCCACGGGTTTGCGCATTCGCGGCGCGCAGCGGCACTACAGCCGCGACACGGCCGCCCTGGCCGGTGCCGATCTCGATCTGGCGCCGGGCCGCACGACCGCCCTGCTGGGTCCCTCCGGCAGCGGCAAGTCCACGCTCCTGCGCGCCATTGCCGGGCTGGAGCGGCTGGACGGCGGCGAGATCCGTCTCGGCGACACGATATGGACAGGTCCCGGCCAGCATCTCGCCCCGGAAAAGCGGCGTGTGGGCATGGTTTTCCAGGACTATGCCCTGTTTCCGCATCTCACCGCGCTGGCCAATGTCGCCTTCGGCCTGAAGGGGCCGGACGCCAAGGCCATCGCCCAGGCCCAGCTGGAAGCCGCCGAGCTCGGCCACAAGGCGAACGCCTATCCGCACGAACTCTCCGGCGGCGAGCAGCAGCGCGTCGCCCTGGCCCGCGCCCTCGCCCCCTCGCCCGCCATCGTGCTGCTGGACGAACCGTTTTCCGGCCTCGACCGCCGCCTGCGCCAGGACTTGCGCGACCGCACCGTCGACACGCTGCGCCAGGCCGGCGCCACGGCCCTCCTGGTCACCCACGATGCCGACGAGGCCATGGCCGTCGCCGACGCGCTGGCCCTGATGGACCAGGGCCGCGTCATCCAGACCGGCGCGCCGGAAGAGGTCTGGCTGCACCCGCAAAGCGTCACCGCCGCCCGCCTCCTGGGCGATATCGAGGTGATCCACGCCTTCGTGAAGGCCGGCGCCGCCGACACCCCGCTAGGCCCCGTCGCCACGCCGGACTTCAAAAACGGCTGCACGGTCTACGTCCTGGTCCGCCCCCAGGCGATCCGCCTCACCCCGTCACCCGACGGCGCCTTCACCATCACCCGCCGCCGCTCGGCGGGCACGCACCTCGCCTTCACCATCGAGGACGCCGCAGGCCAGAGCTTCACGACGCACACGCCCGTGCCGTCCACGCTGGCTGTGGGGGACCGGGTGGGTGTGGCGCTGGACGAGGCGTTTGTGACTGTGGTGGGGGCTTGAGGGGGGCACGGCGCAAGAAGACGCTATCAGTGTCGCAACGTGCCGCCTTTACACCTTTGGCCGTGACACGGCCCCTCTAACAGTAGCAACACCCAAGGCCATGGCTATTCAAGTTTTCCAGGTTCTGCATGTCGTGCAGGTGCAGGGCGCAGCACACGCAGAAAATGCAGAAGTGTTCTTGAATTTGCCCGAACCCCAAATAGCATCGCCTAAATGCATAGTTGTGAGTCATGCTTGATATGACCTAAGCTGGGAAAGAGCCATGCTGCCGATGGAAACAAACCCATCCGTATACGATGTCGAAGCCAAGATCCTATCTAATGATCTAGATCAAGCTCGCACCAGGCTTAGAAATTGGCTCGCCAACCTCCTCGATGAGACCGCCAGCGGCTCCTCAACCAACGAGTTGATTGAATTAGCTAGTCGATCTCCAAATGCAGACCCTTTGATGGCAGCCTATCTCCTGCGGTGCGCTGGCGTCGAAGGTTTGATACCCACTGGAAATGGAAAAAATCATACACCCAGAATTCTTACAGAACTGTGTGAAAAACTACTACCACGGCTCTACGAAAGACTCCGAGCCAATATACACTCTCAAACATTTGAAAAATACAACACATTAACTAAAGTTGACTTCTGGCTTCAGGAACGGCTTGATTCATTTGTGCACCCGTATCAAGATCTTGAAACTATTTCAAAAAATCGACACGAAATATCCGGCGCACTTAAAGACAAATCTGTGCAAGAATATCTTAGACCATTCGAAATTCGAGAACTTCAATCACAACTGGATGATCTCCTTTCGTCTGTTCAGCAAATTTGTAAATTTGACGACTTTATTTCTGAAGCATTGGAACGATCAGATCGCTGCCTGCAAGACTCAATTGATGCATCGGCATCGAGACAATCTATGTTCACAAAGCAATATTTCGATCCACTAATATCCAGAATAAAATCCGCGCGCGACGCGTTTTTGTTAACAATGCGGTCGGACTTCTCTGCTCAAATAGATCGTGCTTCTCCGAATACGGAAATACCTAAGCGCCACCCCCTTCATGAAGCAGGGCGCGTCATTAAAATAGATATTCCATTAAAAAATGACGGCCCCGGGCCGGCGATGAAGACTAAGATATCAATATCGCATGCTGATCCAGAAATTCAAATAGATGGGCTAATTAAGTCTATAGGAACAATTCCCCGAGGGGCGTTCAGTGTCGCTATTGACGCAGAGATCGTCGAACCAAGTTCTAGCGCCGACATCATCGTCGACGTAGAGTGGACAGAACTAGGATCAAGTTCGCCCAAGTCGGATTCCTTCGACTTTACTGTGCGAGCCCAAAAGGACGACATTGATTGGGAACGTCTAGAGTACAGACAACCCTACGTTACCGAAGTTGCTGAAGGCGATCGCTTCATTGGCCGCAGCGAGAAGGTTCGAAACGTTGCTCGACATCTTCTCAATGAGCCGATGACCCCATTTTACATAACAGGCCAAAAAAGGGTCGGAAAAACCTCGCTAATTAAAGCGGTCACCGCCCTCGCGGAGCAACGATCGACCGAAGCACAAATCGCATCGCACTACATACTCTGGGGAAACGTAGCTCATGTATCTCCCACAGACTCTATGCGGGAACTTGGGAAGAGCATCGAAGGCTTCATAGTCGAACACACCGACGGGACCCCTCCGACGGGGACTGACTACGGCAGCTCACTTAGCAATATCGTTCGATTGCTTGAGCACGCCAAGAAACGATCACCAAAAACGAAGTTTGTTTGTATAATCGACGAGTTCGACGAGATCCATGAGGAGCTTTTTCTCTCTGGAAATTTAGCAGCGACGTTCTTTGCCAACCTCCGAGCGATATCTAGACAAACCAATTTTTGCCTCTGCCTTGTGGGGGGCGAAAACATGCCATTTCTTATGGAGCGACAAGGTCAGAAACTTAATAATTTCGCCAGAATTGATCTGAATTATTATTCAAGAGAAGAAGAATGGAGCGATTTCGAACAACTTGTAAGATCCCCAACAAATGAGACATTACATTGGCATGATGAAGCCATTAGTCACGTCTTTAACGAAACAAACGGAAATCCGTATTTCGCGAATCTAATTTGTGCCGGGGTCTATAAGTCTGCGGTCTCGGATCGGGACGCCGATATAACCGAAGCCGAAGTTTCTCACGCCATCAATCGCGAAATTTCTTCACTAGGAGCAAACTCGTTCGCTCACCTTTGGCAAGACGGCATTCCGAAGGCCGCCGACGAGCGAGAACCTGACATTCTTCGTCGAATGAGAGTGCTTGTTGCCTTAGCTCGCTGTTTGATTGTCGGAACGCCCCCCACCCTTACGAACATTGCCGACCATCGCGCTTCAGGAGCCCTGCCCGAAACTGAGATATTACCAGTACTACATGACTTCATACGTCGGAACGTCCTCACCGAGTCCGAGGGAGAGTATCACCCTATTCTTCCGCTGTTTGCCCGCTGGCTTCGAGACGCTGGCGTTTCACACCTCGTGGCGGACCACCTCAACGATGAGATAGCCGACACCGTACTGGAAAGGGAAAACGAAGCTCGCGTTAGATCGGACGAAGTGGTCTCACTGGTGGATAGCTGGCCAACATACCTCGGAAAGAAAATTGGTGTAGACGACGTAAAATCATGGCTCGAACAAACCGAGTCAGCCTTCGATCAAAGACTATTGTTTAAAATACTCAAAAGAACAAAAGTTTACAGTGAGGCACATATCCGCGAACGCCTTGGCAACCTACATAGACAGGTACTAAGGGAGATTCCGACGGTAGTTAGGACGAGCCAAAAAGAACGACGGAGAGACGTAATTGTAACGTATGTTGACGGACCGGCTAAGAGCGGGGCTAGCTATGCTGCGCTTTACGCTGAAAACAATTTAATTTCATCCGATCTTGTTTTTGAGGCTGGTAATTTCGCTGAGCGCTTGAGGGAACATAGGAATAAGAATGATGTCTCTGCTATCGTTATAATCGATGACATCATTGGCACGGGCAAGTCTATGGTTGAAAACCTTGGATCGCTCCTAGAAAAATCCGGTGAAGAGGCGTCAAGTTTAAAAATATTCATTCTAGCTATTACATCTACATCAGATGGACATAGATATGTAGAAAACTATATATCAAAGCTGGATGGTTTAGATATATCATTGTTTATTGAAGAAGTTCTGACTGAGAAACAGTTTGCTTTCCCGGAAAGCGGTGCAGGATGGGATAACCGTGACGAAAGAGAGCGCGCAAACGCTCTTTGCCGCGACCTTGGCTCCTATATTTATAAAAGGTCGCCTTTTGGCTACGGCAACATGGGGTTGCTGGTTGTGTTTCCAGCCACCGTGCCGAACAATACATTGCCAATTTTACATAGCCCGTCCAAGAAGCCGAAGGAACGAAGCTGGAAGCCGCTGTTCCCAAGGCCCGTCAATTGAACTGCCCCCAGCCGAGGGAATGCGTTCGTCCGTTTGAATTTTGGCGCTTGACCTCAAAAAAATCTGCCGCGCCCAGGCGGGCACGGCAGATCAAACTCACCACTCAAGCCTCCAGACACCCTCAGGCGCCCGGAGCCAAAACCTAAGCCACCTTGCTCATCTTCGCGGCGCGCTTCTCCTCGATCCGCTGGCGGGCGATCTCGTCGGCGATGATGTTGGAGGGGCGGCCTTCATTGCTGGACTGGTCGAGGATCTCGCCCAGCGTGGCTTCCAGACCGTCCAGCTTGCCCTTCACCCATTCCGGATTGAAGTTGCCGGCAATCTCGCCCATCACATTGATGATGCCGCCGGCATTGATGACATAGTCCGGCGCGTAGACGATGCCGCGCTTGAGCACTTCGGCGCCCATTTCGCGGGTGGAGAGCTGGTTGTTGGCGGCACCGGCGATGATCTTCGCCTTGATGCGGTCGATCGTGTCCGGATTGATCACGGCGCCCAGGGCGCACGGGGCGAACACGTCGACATCCTGGTCGTAGATCTCGTCGAGACCGACGATGGTGGCGCCGTAGTCGGCCTTCAGCTTGTCCAGGCCGTCCTGGTTGATATCCGTGACGAAGAGTTCCGCCCCGGCTTTGGCCAGGTGGCCGGCGAGATAGGTGCCGACATGGCCGGCGGCGCCCTGGATGGCGATCTTCACGCCGGAAAGGTCGCGCTTGCCCAGGCCGCGCTCGGCGCAGACCTGGATGCCGCGGAAGACGCCGTCGGCGGTCACCGGCGAGGGATCGCCCGAGGCGTCCTTGCCTTCCGGCAGGCCGACCACATACTCGGTGGAACGGCGCACGGCCATCATGTCGTCCGGGCTCACCCCGACATCCTCGGCGGTCGTGTACTGGCCGTTGAGGCTGTCCACGGCGCGGCCGAAGGCCTCGAACAGGGCCTGGCGGTCGAAGGCGCCTTCCGGCTTCATGATGACGGATTTGCCGCCGCCGATGGGCAGGTCGGCCATGATGTTCTTGTAGCTCATGCCCTGGGACAGGCGGAGCGCATCGGTCAGGGCCGCTTCCGAATTGGGATAGGACCACATGCGGCAGCCGCCGCAGGCCGGGCCGCCGGCCGTGGAGTGCACGCCGATGATGGCCTTCAGGCCGGTCGTCTCATCGGTGGCGAAAAGGATTTTCTCGTGATTGTCGAACGACGCGTGCTCGAAAACACTCATTACGGACATACCCTTTATAGCGGTGGCAGCCCGGGGGAGCTGCATGATCGGGCGAGGGAATACCCTTTCAAGGCTTGCCACACAAGCGCTCGAAAACACCCCGAAAACCCCTCAGAGTAATATTTCTTTCATGCGGCACCGCAACATGGGGATAATTTTTGCCCCAAACCACGGATTTTTCCGGAGCCAGGCATTATTTCGCCAGGACGGGTGGGGGAGCGGCAGGAATTCCGGTGCGTACTCGCCCGCCCTGCGGACTGTTTCCGTGAGCGTTTGCTGCATGCGCGAACCCAGGTGAAAACGCTGGGCATACTGGCCGACCAGCAGGGTCAGCCGCACCTCCGGCAGGGCCTCGCGCACCCGCGCCTGCCACAGCGGCGCACACTCCCGGCGCGGCGGCAGGTCGCCGCCCTTGGCGTCCAGGCCGGGAAAGCAGAAGCCCATGGGCGCGATGGCGATGCGCGACGTGTCGTAGAAGGTGTCTTCGTCGACGCCCATCCAGTCGCGCAGCCGGTCGCCGGAGGGATCGGTGAAGGGCTTGCCCGAGGCATGCACCCGCGTGCCCGGCGCCTGGCCGACGATCAGGATACGGGCCGTGGAGCTTGCCCGGATCACCGGGCGGGGTTCGTGGGGCATGCCGGCCGCACAGACGCGGCAGGCCCGGATTTCGGTCAGCAGGCTGTCCAGATCAGGCGCGGCCAATCCGCCAGACTCCCTTGAAAGTCTCCGGATCCTCCACCGGCTTGCCCTTGCGCAGGATCGTCACCTCGCCCCGCTTGGCGAGCCGGATCGCCGCCTGGCGCACATGGCCGAACTGGCGGTTGAACCGCTCCGGATCGACCGCCTTGGCCACATCGGCCGGCGAGACGGACCGCCCCTGCGGCGCCTCGGCGACCAGTTTCAGGATGGCCGCCTCGATCGGGTCGTTACCGGTATCTTCGCTCATCGGGATCTCTCACGCCTTGGATGGCGGCAGGGAATAGGTCGCATGGGCCTCGGCAATCAAGTCCCCGCTGCCGGCGGCGGTGATATCGCAGTCGGTGACGGCCAGGCGCTTGCCCAGTTTCAGCAGCCGGCAATGCCCGACCACCGGGCCCGGCGGCGCCTTGCGCAGGAAGTTGATGGACAGGTTGGTGGTGACGGCCAGCGCCTGTTTGCCGACATGGCCCAGGATCACCGCATAGGCGGCGAAATCGGCCAGGGTGAAGAGCGCCGGCCCGTTTACCGTGCCGCCCGGGCGCAAATGCCCCTCGCCCGCGTCCAGCCCGATCGTGGCCCGGCCCGGTTCGATGGACTGGATGCTCAGCCCGCCGGAACTCCAGGCCGGGAAGACCTCGTCCAGATAGGCGGTCACCGCCTCGGCAGACATTTCGACCTTGTAGTCCATATCGTCCCTCCCGACGCACATCCTGCATGGCCGCCCTGCATGTCACCCTGCATGAGGGGCAAGACAGGCCGCGCCTGTTGTTGTCTGATTATGCCCAGCATTCCCGCCGCATCCGACGGCGGCAAGTTGAAAAGCCACCCCTGAGGCCCCGATGCGCCGCGATCACCGCCCCTACTGGATGCACCGCCTCTGGGAACGGTTCGAGAATGCCTGGACGGCGCATTTCGTCGCGCCGCATTTCCAGGCGCTGGGCGATCACCCGAAGATCGTCCGCCCGTGGAATGTGGAGGTTTTCGGCCCCAACATCACCGCCGGCGAACGGCTTCACATCATCACCAACCGGGCCGATCCGGTGCGCCTGACCGTGTGGTCGCCGCAAACCCAGTCGGGCCGGATCGCCATCGGCGACCATGTCTTCATGGCCGGCGGCACGCGCATCCTCGCGGCCGGCTCGATCGAGATCGGCGATGACTGCCTGATCGCCAACAAGGCCACCATCTCCGACTGCGACTGGCATTCCGTCCACGACCGGGTCGACCCCGATCCGGAGTGGAAGCCGGTGACGCTGGAGCGCAATGTCTGGATCGGCGACGGCGCCTTTGTCGGCAAGGGCGTGACGATCGGCGAGAATTCCGTCGTCGGCGCGCGCTCGGTCGTGGTGCACGATGTGGAGCCCTGGACCATCGTCGCCGGCAATCCGGCCAAAGTGGTCAAGCGGATCGATCCGGACGCGCCGATGAAGACGCGCAGCGATCTTTATGCCGATGCGGACGGTCTGGAGCGCTTCTTCGACGCGGCCTACCACGAGGCGCTGAAGGGGAATTCGACCCTGGGCTGGCTGCGCTCGAAACTCTGGCCGAAGCGCGGCGACTAGCCGAACAGGCCCGCCGGCAGTGCCCCCACGGCTGCCCCCGTCATCAAGGTTGCCAGCGTGCCGGAGACCAGGGCGCGCGGCGCCAGCTGCAGGATGTCCTCGCGCCGCGAGGGCGCGATGGCGACCAGGCCGCCGGTGAGGATGCCCACCGAGGAGAAATTCGCGAAGCCGCACAGCGCGTAGGTCATGATCAGGCGCGTGCGGTCCGACAGCTCGCCGCCCACCTGGGAGAGCTGGTCGTAGGCATAGACCTCGTTGAGCGCCGTCTTCAGCCCCATCAGTGAGCCGGCCTGGGTCGCCTCGCCCCAGGGAATGCCGGCCAGCCAGACGATCGGCGCGAAGGCCCAGCCCAGGATGCGGTCGACGGAGAGCGGTTCACCGAGAAAATCCGGGAAGAGGCCCAGCAGGACATTCACCAGCGCCACCAGCGCGGTGAAGACGAGCAGCATGAAGATGATGTTGAAATAGAGCCGGATCCCGTCGGACACGCCGGTGGTCAGCGCGTCCATGGAGGAATGATAGATCGGCGTGGGGATCTTTTCCTTCTGCAGCGTTTCCTCGGAAACCGGCTCGGCCGGCATCATCAGGCGCGAGAGCAGCACGGCGGCAGGCACGGAGATCAGCGAGGCGGTGAAGATGTGGCCCGCCGCGCCGTCGATCACGTCGGAGAGCTGGCTGACATAGAGCGCCATCACCGAGCCCGCGACGGTGGAAAAGCCCACCGTCATGATCAGGAAGAGGTCCGAGCGCGTCATCTCCGGCAGGCGCGGACGGATCAGGACCGGGCTTTCCGTCATGCCCAGGAAGATGTTGGCCGCAGCGCCCAGGCTGGCCGAACCGGACAGGTTGAGCAGGCGGCGGAAAGCGGCCGCAAAGCCGCGCACCAGGAATTCCAGCAGGCGCCAGCGCCACAGGAGGGCCGACAGCGCCGACAGCACGATCACCATCGGCAGCGCCTGGAAGGCGAAGATGAACAGCCCGTCCGCATTCTCCGGGTCGATTTCGAACGGCATACGACCGCCGGCGAGATAGCCGAAGACGAATTGCGCGCCTTCGTTCGTCACCTCCTGCAGCACGGCGACGACGCCGGTCAGCGATTGCAGGAAGGCGCGGAAAGGCGCGAGCGAGTAGAGCAGCCAGGCGATCAGCAATTGCAGGCCGATGGCGCCGACCAGCAGGACGATGGAGATCTTCTGGCGGGGCCCGAGCAGCCACGCCACGCCCGCAAGGGCAAAAAGTCCCGCAAAACTGCGAGCCTGCAGCACCAGATCGTCCATGAAAGTCCCCAGCGGATAAAGGCGGGACAATATTCCGGCAGGCCCCGCCGCCGCAAGCACTTGCCTCAACTCCAGCAGCACGAAATGCTGCGCTGCCATGAGCCGTGCACCGATCAAGTCGCCCTGCGTGAAAGTCTGCTTCGTCGATCCCAAGTCGGAGATCTGCGTGGGCTGTTTCCGCACGATGGAAGAGCTGGGCCGCTGGACGCGCTATACCGATGCGGAGCGCGAGGCGATCATGAAGGCCCTGCCCGAGCGCGAAGCGGCCTATCGCGCGGCGCGCGAGCGCAATACCGTTACCGGGTCCTGAGGAAAGGGAGACCGACCGGGATGGCTCAATGGATCGCCCGCCTGGCGCGGCCGGCCCTGTTTCTGGGTGTGGCGCTACTGGTTCTGAGGCTGCTCGCCTGGCCGGTCCAGGACGCGGTGGCGCCGCCCGTGCGCCTGGCCCTGGCCGTGCTGATTGTCGCCTGCCTCCTGTTCGCGCTGATCGGCGCCGGCCTTGCCCCGCCTGGGGCCCGGCACCGCAATCTGGTCGCCTGGCTGAGCGTGGGCCTCGCCTTCCTGGCCATACCACTGATCGACCGCGACTATGACGACTGGCAATACCGCCGCATCTGGGGCGATGCCGGGCCGCCGGAGCGGGTGGCCGACGCCGTGGGCCGCGCCCCGGCCGACGGCGAGATCGTGCTCGATCGCCACGCCGACGGGCACTACTACATGGATGCCGTCATCAACGGCGCCTCGGTGAATTTCCTGGTCGATACCGGCGCCAGCGTCGTGGCGCTCAGCCTGGAGGATGCGCGCCAGGTCGGCATCCGGGTCGAGGCGCTCGACTTCGTCCACCCGGTCTCCACAGCGGCGGGGCAGACCATGGCAGCGGGCGTGATGGTGCGCCGGCTGGAGATCGCCGGACACGCATTCGAGAACACGCCGGCCCTGGTGCTGCGCGGCAGCCGCCAGTCGCTGATGGGGATGTCGGTTCTGGAACGTTTCAGTGCGCTGGAGATCCGCGAGGACCGGCTGATCCTCGAGCCCTAGCCGCCGATCACCGCCTCGCGCACCAGCATGAAGCCGACCACGACGAGGCCGATGGCGAAGAGGCGTTTCAGCGTCTTCTCCGGCAGGTCGTGGGCCAGTTTCGCGCCCAGCGGCGCCACGAAGAAGGCGCAGCTGGCCAGCAGGGCGAAGCCCGGCCCGTTCACATAGCCCAGCGACCAGGGCACGACTTCATGCCCCCAGCCATTGGCGATGAAGCCGATCGCGCCCGGAGCGCCGATCGCCACGCCGAAACCGGCCGCCGTTGCCACGGCCTGGCGGATCGGCTTGCCGCACAGCGTCATCAGGGTGACGCCCATGACGCCGCCGCCAATCCCCATCAGCGCGGAAAAGATGCCGATCGTGCCGCCCAGGCCGACGCGGGCGATGCCGCCCGGCATGTCCTGGCGCAGCGTCCAGTCGGGCCGGCCGAAGAAGAATTGCAACGAGAGCAGCATGGCCATGCCGCCGAAAATGCCGGTGAGCATGCGGCCCGACAGGTAGTGGGCGATCACCGTGCCGATCAGCGTGCCCACCACGATCCACGGCGCCCATTCGCGCAGCACTTGGAAATCCACCGCCCCGCGCTTGGCATGGGCCGACACGCTGCGCAGCGAGGTCGCCACGATCACCGCCAGCGAAGTGCCCACGGCGACGTGCATCACCCGCGGATCGTCATAGCCCAGCGAGTTGAAGGCGAAGAAGAGCGCCGGCACCATGACGATACCGCCGCCGATCCCGAACATGCCGGCGACCAGGCCCGCAAACGCCCCCGTGGCCGCCATGGCCAGAACCAATACCCAGATATCCTGCATGATCATGCCGCCTCGTCGCGCGGCACGACCGCCGCCAGTGCCTCGTCGATCACTTCGAGCCCCGCCCCGCGCTTGGGCGCCTTTTCCGAGAGGATGCGCCGCCACAGGCGCGCGCCGGGCTGGCCCGCGAAGAGCCCCAGCATGTGGCGCGTCATGTCGTGCAGGCGCGTGCCGGCCTCCAGCTGACGAGCGAGGTAGGGCCTGTAGGCTTCCACGGCTTCCTGCCGGCTCGCCACGGGATCGGTCTCGCCGAACAGGCGGCTGTCCGTCTCGGCCAGTATCCAGGGCGTGTGATAGGCGGCGCGGCCGATCATCATGCCGTCCAGCGGCGCGCTCTCGGCGATAGCCTGATCCAGCGTTTCCAGCCCGCCATTGAGAATGATCTCGAGGTCGGGCCGTTCGGCCTTGAGCCGGCGCACCAGGTCATAGTCCAGCGGAGGAACCGTGCGGTTCTCCTTCGGGCTGAGGCCTTTCAGCCAGGCCTTGCGGGCATGGACGGTGAAGCTGCCGATCCCGGCCGCGGCCACCGTGTCGACAAAAGCGAACAGCGCGGTTTCCGGTTCCTGATCGTCCACGCCGATGCGGCACTTCACCGTGACCGGCACCGACACCGCATCGCGCATCGCGCTCACGCAGTCGGCGACCAGTGCCGGTTCCTGCATCAGGCAGGCGCCGAACCGGCCGGACTGCACACGGTCGGACGGGCAGCCGACATTGAGATTGATCTCGGCATAGCCGAAGGCCTCGGCGATCCGGCTGGCCTGCGCCAGATCGGCCGGATCGGACCCGCCCAGCTGGATCGCGACAGGGTGCTCGGCCGGGTCGAAGCCGATCAGCTTTTGCCGGTCGCCATGGATCACCGCCTTGTCGACCGCCATTTCGGTATAGAGCAGCGCGCGTTTCGTCAGGACACGGTGAAACGCCCGGCAATGCCGGTCGGTCCAGTCCATCATCGGCGCCACGGAGATGCGGCGATCGGGGGCGGCGGAAACACTCATGCGCGCCCCATAGCGCGGAGTTCGGCCGGGTCCAAGCCCTGTAACGCAAATGTTCAAATGCCACGCGTTCGCTTCACGCCATCTCAATGCGGCCGTGTTCTCCTGCCTGTCGAGGGAGGCGCATCATGGCCAAGGCAATCTATCACAAGCACCAGCGCGTGTTCGTCCGTCCGGTGGGAACCTGGGCACTGGTCGAACAGGTCAAGCCGCAATGGGTGAAGGATGTCGAGGAGCCCGTCCGGGTCTTCTACGATTGCGGTCTGGGCCGCGACTTCACGGCCGACGAACTGGCCGCCGAGCAGACCGAGGAACTCGACGCCGGACACTGGCGTGTGCTGCGCGCCAAGAACAAGTGGCAGTCGATCGAGGACTGCGCCCACCACCCCTATCCCGGCACTTTTCCGGTCATCGTCACCGAGACGATGGACTGGGGCGGCTGGCGCGTTCCCGCCGCGGAATACGACCGCGATCCGTCGCGCATCGAGGCCCAGGCCCGCCTGATCGCCCATGCGCCGCATCTGATGGGTGTTGCCGAGACCCTGGCCAGGCTGGCCTCCGAAGACGGCGAACTGCCGCCCGCATTAGCCGAACTGTCCCGCCGCGCCGGAAAAATACTCAAGGAAGTCAACACGAAACCGGCGAGTAAGGATAATGACGGTTCACGCCGGGCCGCCTAGGCAGCCGCTAAAAATTTAATCGCCTTCTAACGTTTCGGCGTGAAACTGACCGGTCTGCGCTGAACAAGGTCGGGCTGACTTCATGCCGCTGATAGAACAACGAAATCGATTTCTTTCCTTTGCCTTTGCTTCGGCGGACATCCTCGTCGAGACGGACAAGGCGTGCATCATCACCTATGTGGCCGGTGCCGTCGCCGCCTTGCGTCCCGGACCGTCGGGACCCGACGCGGACGGGATCGGCGATCCCCTGGAAAGCCGGATCGACCGCACCTCGCGCCCCATTCTCAAGGCCCTCGTCCGCCGTCTGAAGCCCGGCCACCGGCTGGGCCCCGTACGCATCACGATCGACGGCCGCGAGGCCCAGCTTTCCGGCTGGTCGCTCGGCGAAGACGCCCGGATCCGCTGGTCGATCGCCTTCAATGCCGTCCATGCGCCCGACGATATCGACCCCCAGGCCTTCGAGCGCAGCGCCGGCAGCGCGATCGCCACGGCCCGCGAGGCCGGGACCGACATGGCCATGTCCGTGCTGCGCATCGATGCGGGCGACGATATCGAGCGGCTGATCGGGCCGGACCGCGCCGACCAGCTTCGCATGTCGATCGGCGCCTCCTGTGCCCTGTCGATCGGCGATGACGGGATCGCGCGCCAGGTCGATGCCCAGCGCACCGCCCTCATCCATGCACGCGCCGCCGATCTGGAGGCCCTGCGCAAGGAGGTCGCCGCAACACTCGAGAATTTCGACCTGGGCGACGCCGATGTGCGCATCGAGACCGTCTGCGACGCGCCCGAACTGGAACCGGAAATCGCCGTCCAGGCCTTTCTCCATGCCGTCAACGAGGCGGCGGACAGCGGCACGGCGCTCGATGTCATTTCCCTGCAGGAAACCGCCGAGCGCATGATGCAGGAAACCCGCCGGCGCATGACCGAGCTGCGCACCACGATCGCCGGCCGTGTCGTCGAGCCGCACGCCCAGCCCGTGGTCGACCTGGAAACTGGCGAGATCCACCACTACGAACTTCTGCTGCGCCTGCCCGGCGGACGTCCCGTGGAGGAGAGCGTCGGCTTCGCCGAGAGCACCGGCCTGATCTACGATATCGACTACACGATGACCGAGATCGCCGCCCAGTTCCTGCGCGACGACTACGACCGCCCGCCGCTGGCGGTGAACCTGTCGGGCAAGTCGCTGACCAACATGGCGTGGGCGAAGAAATTCCTGGCCCTGCTGGCCGATCTCAAGATCGACCGCAGCCGGCTGACCTTCGAACTCACCGAGACGGCGGCAGTGAAGAACATCAAGGCCGCCAACAATGTCATCGCCAAGATCCGCGAGCGCGGCCATGCCGTCTGCCTCGACGATTTCGGCGCCGGATCGGCCGGCTTCCACTATCTGCGCGATTTCCCGGCGGACATCGTGAAGATCGACGGCTCCTACATCCGCAATGCCCGGCGCTCCGAGCGGGACACGACCCTGCTGCGCGGCATGATCGATCTGTGCCGGGCGCTGGAGACGGATACGGTGGCGGAAATGATCGAAACCGAGGCCACGGCAAAACTGATGCGCTCGCTGGGCGTTCGTTACGGACAGGGTTTCTATTTCGGTAAGCCTGTTCCGCTAGAAACGCTGAAAGACTCGCGAATCAACCCCACGCGAGCCGCATGACCGCAGAGACGAGACCGCCCCCATGGCCGCAGACTTCAGCCGCGTCCGGACACTGATTGTCGACGACAACAACTACATGCTGACGATCCTCCGGACGATCCTGCACGGCTTCGGAATCAAGCAGATTCACGAGTCGCGGGACCCGGCCGAAGCCTTCGATCTCGTACGGTCGGATTCGATCGACATCATCATCACCGATTACCAGATGGACATTCTCGACGGGCTCGACTTCGTCCGCCTGGTCCGCACCGCCGACGACAGTCCCAACCCGCTTGTGCCCATCATCATGCTGAGCGCCTATTCGGAGCGTTCCAAGGTGATGGCGGCGCGCGATGCCGGCGTCACGGAATTCTGCTGCAAGCCGATCACGGCCAAGGAGATGTTCTCCAAGATCGCCGCCGTGATCAACGAGCCGCGCCCCTTCATCCGCAACCGGCATTATTTCGGACCGGACCGCCGGCGCAACGACCCCGACAAGACGGTCTATAACGGCCCGGAACGGCGCAAGAGCCGGCAAAAGGCCGAAGACGGCGAAGACGGCGGCGACACCTCGGCCCAGGCCAGCTCGGGAGGGTAAGCGGACTGTCGACAGAACAGGCCGACGCACCCTAGTTTGAAACGATGAATCATATGCGGTTCGATACGCGCCCGCCTCGGGGCAAGGCGGCCGGCTCCTCCTCGGGTGGCCGGCCCGCGTCTGCGCGCGCCTCGAAACGCGGGACCGGCGCGCTGTGGATCGTGCTGGCCGTTCTGCTCTTCACGCTCGCCTATGGCGGTATCCTCCTGGTCAAGATCCAGCAGGAACGCGAGACGCTGATCACCGAGGCCGAACGGTCCCAGGCCAATGCCGCGGGCTATCTGGCCGAACGGGTGACCGCCCGCATCGCCGAAGCCCGCTACGCCCTCGCCTTCGCCAGCGCCGACCTGCGCGACACGCCGATCGGCGACATCGTGCCGGCCGCCCGCGCGCGGCTCAGCGCGATCGGCGATTCCGACATTGTCGAGGAAGTGGCGATCCTGCTGCCCGACGGGCGCACCATCGCGGCCGCCAATCCGGGCGACGGCCTGCGTGAAATCGCCGGCCAGGCGCTGGACGCCCCCTCCGGCCTGACCGCGGAAGTCGTCGAAGGCGGTACGGCCCACCTGGTGCTCGCGGTTCCGGTCCAGCTGTCCGACGGCACGGTCGGCGCCTTCGTGGCGCGGCTGGCGGCGGACCTTGTCCTGCCGGACTGGGGCGATGACCGCGTCGTGGCCCTGGCCGACAGCGATGGCGGCATGCTGGCCATCCGCCCGCAAATGCGCAGCGTGCGCGCCGGCACGCCCCTCGCCTCGCGCTTCGGCCTGGACGCGGGCTATGTCGACCGGCTGGCCGGCGAAGGCGGCGGCGCGACCTCCGATGCGCGCTTCGGCGAGGAACGCGTCACTTTCGCCGTGGCCCCGATCGCGGGCACGGAGCTGCGCGTCTATGCGCTGGGCGCCATGCGCATCAACCAGAACGCCTGGTACCGCACCATCTCCTTTTACGGCCTCATGTTCATCGCGCCGATCTTCGTGGCGCTGGGCCTGTGCGCCCTGGTCTTTACCCAGATGGGCCGGCTGAAATCCACCCGCCAGCAGCTCGAGAACAACGAGCAGCGCTTCCGCGTCGCCATCGAGGGTGCGCGCTGCGGCGTGTGGGACTGGAATCCGGAGGCCGACACGGTCTTCATCACCGACAGCCTCGCCCGCATCCTGGGCATGGAAACGGCGGTGGAATGCTCCGGCGCGGAATTCCTGCGTCTCTTCTCCAAGCCCGACCGCGAACGCCTGCGCGCGGCCATGCGCGGCGCGCCGACCGGCGGCGAGGTGGACCTGGAAGTGCTGGCGGCCCATGCGGCCGTCTGGCTGCAGATGCGCGGCCGCATCCTGCCCGGCGCCACGGGCTCCGACCAGTCGCGCATCGTCGGCGTCGCCATCGACATCACCGAACGCAAGGGCGCCCAGGCCCGCGTGGCAGCGGCGGAAAGCCGGCTGCGCGCCGCGCTGGAATCCATGTCGGAGAGTTTCGTGCTGTGGGATTCGCGCCACCGCCTGGTGCTGTGGAACCGGAAATTCCGCGACGCCTTCGATTTTGCCGACGGCATGCTGAAGCCGGGCATGAGCTATGCCGCGGTCGAACAGGCCGCGGCCCGCGCCATCAAGGCGGTACATGGCGGCACCGAAAACAAGGCGGCCTACGAGATCGAGCTCGCCGACGGCCGCTGGCTGCACTATTCCGACCGCGCCACCGCCGATGGCGGCATGGTCAGCGTGGGCGCCGACATCACCGATCTGAAGCATCACGAGGCGGCGCTGACGGAGAACCAGGCGCAATTGCGCAAGACGGTCGAGGATGTGAAGCGCTCCCAGGCCCGCATCGCCGACCTGGCCCGCAAGTATGAGGCCGAGAAGATCCGCGCCGAGGAGGCCAACCGCTCCAAGTCGGAATTCCTGGCCAATATGAGCCACGAGCTGCGCACGCCGCTGAATGCCATCAACGGCTTCTCCGAGATCATGCTCAAGGAGATGTTCGGTCCCTTGGGCGACGAGCGCTACACCGGCTACATGAAGGACATCCTCACCTCCGGCCAGCACCTGCTGGAACTGATCAACGACATTCTCGACATGTCCAAGATCGAGGCCGGCAAGATGCAGCTCCAGCCGGAGCCGACCAATGCCAGCGACCTGATCGAGCAGTGCGTGCGCATCGTGCGCGGCCGGGCCGAGGAGAAACACCTGCAATTGCGCGCCGACGTGACCGACCTGCCGGAAATGGAGGTCGATCCGCGTGCGTTCAAACAGGTCATGATCAATCTGATTTCCAACGCCGTGAAGTTCACGCCGGAGGGCGGACGCGTCACGGTGCGCGGCTTCCTGTCCGGCGTCGGCGTGGCCTTCCAGGTCTCCGATACGGGCATCGGCATCGCCCAGGAAGATTTGCCGCGCCTGGGCCGGCCCTTCGAGCAGATCGAGAACCAGCACTCCAAGAGCCACCAGGGCTCCGGCCTGGGCCTGGCCCTGTCGAAGTCGCTCGTCGAGCTGCATGGCGGCACGCTGACCATCGACAGCCGGCTGGGTGAAGGCACGACGGTCAATGTCGTCATGCCGATCAGCCAGGACGAGCCGATCGATCTGGACGCCCTGGCCGAGATCGAGGCCGACGACTACGCCGATACCGGCGACAATGAGGACATCGCCAAGGTCGAGGCCCTGCTGTCGGAAGCCATGGTGGATACCGGGGCGAGCGATGCCGATGCCAGCCTCGATCCCGATGCCGAAGACGGTTTCGACGCCGATGACGAATTCGTCGACGGCGATACGCCGCGCGTGGCGGCCGGCAAGTAGTCCGCGCTAGCGCAGGTCGGGCGGCGGGCCGTCTTCGCCGCGTGGCCCGTCAGGCCCCCTCCGGAAGCGGCGGCGGCGATCCTCGCGGCGCTCCTCCAGAATACGGGCCCGCGTGCCGGCATCCAGATCGCCGACGAGGCCAAGCACATTGTCCTGCAGGTGAAGCTCCAGCGCCTCTCGCGCATCGCGCATGCGCTGCAGCGCGGCTTCGGCGCCTTCGCGGTCGAAGTCCTCCGCGCGCATGACGGTATCGAATTCGTCGCGCGCCGCGCGCGCCTCGTCGAACAGGGCGCGAATCTCCCCGATATCGTCGCGGGCCCGTTCGCGGGCCTCGCGCCGCACATCATCCGGCAGGGCATAAAGCAGGTCGCGCAGGTCGAAACCCGCCTTGCGGGCGTCATGATGCCGGCGCTCGCCTCCTTCGTGGTGCCGCTCGCCGCGCCAGTCCGGGCCTTCCGTGGTCCGGTGGACGAGAAAGCCGGCGAGCACGCCATTGGCGAGCACGGAAACCAGCAGGGCGACTATCCAGGGCGTCGAGGGTTTCACACATCATCTCCCAGCCATGCGATCCAGTCCTCGTCGAGACCGGCATAGGCATCGGCATACAGTGTGGTTTCCGGCGTTTCGGTGACGGTCAGCGCACCGCTGGCAAAACCGATGAAGGCCCCCACCAGCAGGGCGGCGGCCGCCGCGGCCGGGATCTGCCAGCGCGGCGCGGCGGCCGGGGCTGAAAAGCGCTTCATGATGCGCCGTTCGAGCAGTTCGGACGGCTTGGCCTCCGCCTCGCCGAGCAGTGCGTCGAGCGCCGATTCGGCCTTCAGGGCCCCGGCCACGGCATCGGGGTGCGCGTCGGCCCAGGCCTGTGCGGCGTCCCGTTCGGCGTCCGGCCAGCGCGCCGGATCGGCGCCATAGGCTTCGAGGATCTGGAAAAAGCGTTCATTCGTCATTGTGCTGCACCATGCCGGGCGCCATCGCGCCCTGTATAGCTGTCCATCAGATCGGGGGCATCCCCCAGGAGTATGGCCTTCAGCTTGCGCCGGCCCCGGGCCAGCAGGGATTCCATGGCCTCCACCGAGACCTCCATGATGTCCGCCGCATCGATATTGCTCATCTCCTGGAAATGGACGAGTTCGAGCGCCTGGCGCTGCCGTTCGGGCAATTGCGCCATCGCCGCGACGATGCGGTCGCCGCTTTCCGCGCGGGTCATCGCGGCTTCCTGGTCCGGCGTCTCGTCGACGCGCTCGGGAATACGGTCCGTGAGCACTTCGCGCCGCTTGCGCAGCCGGTCGTAGCACAGATTGATCGCAATCCGGCACATCCAGGTCGATACGCGCGCCCCGCCGGGCTCCCAGCGCGGCGCGGCTTTCCAGACGCGGATGAACGTCTCCTGCGCGACGTCCTCGGCCTCCATCTCGTCGCCCAGCATGCGCCGGGCGAGGCCGAGAATGCGCGGCAGGTTGCGCGCCATGAGGCGCTGCGCGGCCGGGCGGTCGCCGCGGCCGACGCGGACGATCAGGTCCGCGTCTTCCGCATCGCCGTCCGGTGCGCGAACAGCTACGCGTTCCGGTTCGCGGACGCGGCCGGAAGCCGGGCTGTCATCAGCCGGTCTGTCGTCATCCATGCCGCGTCCGTCGAACATAGCGAAGGCGCTTAGTCGCGCCACCAGAAGCCGCGATCCTGACGGCGCTCGACCGCAGCGTCCAGCTCCTCCGGCGTCACCGAACCGTTCTCGTCGGTGTCGAGCCGCTCGAACATGCGGTTTTCCCGCTCGAGGAATTCGGCGCGGGACACGCGGCCGTCATCATCGGCATCGGCCCGCAAATGGCGCGGTCCGCCGCCACGGCGGCCCCAGCGGCGGCCTTCGCCGTCGCCATCGCCGCGCTCGGCCCGGTCCTCGGCACGCAGTTCGCGCAGACGGGCATGCACCGGCGACTGGTCGGCATCGTCGAGATAGCCGTCGCCATTGCGATCCATCCACTCGAACATCTCGGCCTGCAGGCTGTCGATTTCGGCCTGCGTGATCGTGTTGTCGCCGTTAGCGTCCGCCGCGCGCAGCATCATCGTCGCGTGACCGTGCATGCCGCCACGTCCGCCGTGATGGCCACGGCCGCCGGGACCCGCGGCTTCGGCCGCAGCACCCGCCAGCATCAGGGTCGAACCGGCGAGCAGAACAATCATCTTGGAGTGTTTCATGACGAAATTTCCTTGTCTTTGATCACCTCGCTGACCCTTCAACGCCGGTGAACCGGAATTCCGTCGCGCGCGATCGCGCCGTCCGCTCAGATCTTTCCGACCAGACGCCGGAAACAGCGCCTCACCTTGTCGCTGCGCGTCTCCAGACCGCGTTCCAGCGCCGGCAGGTCCTCCGCGCCGCCCAGACCGGCCAGGCGTTCGGCAAAGCCCTTGCTGGCCGCGGCGGGATCGAACCCCGTGCCGTGCGCGCTGCGCACGAGCTGCTGCAGGCCGAGATAGAGATCGAGCGAGGAGGCGAGCAGTTCGGCATCGCGCGCATTGAGCACACCTTCCGCGGCCAGGACCGCCAGCGCATCGCGGGTCGAGGGCCGCAGCACGTCCTTCCGGGACGCATGGATGAGCTGGCCGGTCTGGGCGATGAATTCGATGTCCTGGATGCCTCCGGGGCAGGCCTTCAGGTCCCAGACGCCCCGGGCGGGCTTGGCAGCCTCCAGCCGCTTGCGCATGGCCAGCGCGTCTTCGCGCACGCCGCGGCCGTCGCGCGGCTGGGTCAGCGCGGCGCGCATCGCCGCCTCGACGCGTTCGGCCAGGGCCTTGTCGCCGGCGACGATGCGCGCCCGGGTCAGCGCCATCATCTCCCAGGTCCAGGCCTCGCCGGGATAGTAGCTCTCGAAACGCGCGACATTGACCGCCACGGGCCCGGCCTTGCCCGAGGGGCGCAGCTGCATGTCGACCTCGAACAGCTCGCCCTCCTCGGTCGGCGCCGAGAGCGCGGAGATCAGCCGCTGGGCGAAACGCCCGAACCAGGACAGGGCGTCGCCCTCGCCCTGGTAGACGATCATGATGTCCAGATCGCTGTCCGAGGCGAGTTCGCGCCCGCCCAGCTTGCCCATGCCCAGGATCGCGAAACGCCCCGGCATCGCGCCGAAGCGGCGCTCGGTCTCCACGCGCGCCGCATCGGCCATCGCCTCCAGGGAGGTTTCCGCCATGCTCGAGAAGGCCGCGCCGGCCGCGACCGCCCCGGCCTTGCCGCGCAGCACCTGGGCGCCGATCCGGAACCGCTCCTCGCGTACCAGGCGGCGCGCCGCGTTGAGCGCATCCTCATAGCCACGCGCCCGCGCCATGGCCTCGTCCATCAGCATGCGGAACCCGTCCGGCGCATCGTCGGTCAGGGGCGCGGTGAAGCGCTGGTCGAGCATGGCGTCGAGCAGGTTCGGACGGCGCGCCAGATCGCTCGCCATGCGCGGCGCCAGCGTGATGATCGAGACGAGATCGGCCGCCAGGTGCGGTTCGTTGGAGAGCAGGGAGAGCGGCTGGACCCCCATGGGCAGGTTCTCGAAGAAGGCCGCGAACCGGACCAGCGCCGCATCGGGCTCGCCGGTCGCCGCCATGCGGTCGACCAGCTGCGGCGCGATACGGGCGAACAGGGACCGCGCACGGGCCGTGCGCACGGCACGCACACGCCCGGCCGCCCAGGCATGCAGGCGTTTCCAGGCGGTTTCCGGGTCGGTGAAACCCAGTTTCTGCAGGGTCTCCAGCGTGTCCGGCGTCGGCTCGACACCGGTCAGGATCAGCGAACCGGCTTCCGACGCCAGCGGCTCGTCATCCTCGAACTGGTCGGAAAAATGGCCGTGCACGCGGCGCAGGCAGGCCTCCACCTCGGCCTCGAAACCGGCCAGCTCGGCAAAGCCGGCCATGGCGGCGATGGCCGCCCGGTCCTCCTCCCGCTCCGGCAGGGTCTGGCTGGGCTCGTCCTGGCGCATCTGCACGCGGTGTTCCCAGGCCCGAAGCTTGCGGTAATCCTCGCTCAGCGATGCGACGACATCGGCATCGACCACACCGGCCTCGCCCAGGGCTGCCAGGGCGTCCAGCGTCGCCGGCAGGCGGACCGTCTCGTTGCGCCCGCCGAAGACCAGCTGGGGGATCTGGGCGTAGAACTCGATCTCGCGGATCCCGCCTCGCCCCAGTTTGAGATCGTGCCCGGCCGGGCGGATCTCGGCGCGGCGTCCCACTGTCTGGATCTGCCGGGCCAGGCCGCGAATATCGTCCACGGCCGCAAAATCCAGCGAGCGGCGCCAGATGAAGGGCTGCATGTGGCGCAGGAAACGATCGGCCGCGGCGAAGTCGCCGGCGCAGGCACGCGCCTTGATCCAGGCCGCCCGTTCCCAGGTCTGGCCCATATTCTCGTAATAGTTCAGCGCGGCCTCGGTGGAGATGACCACGGGCGTCGCGCCGGGATCGGGCCGCAGGCGCAGATCGACCCGGAAGACATACCCTTCCGCGCTGACCTCCTGGAGGCTGCGGGTGACGGCCTGGACGAGGCGCGGCAGGCGCTTGCGCGGCTCCTGACCCTCCGGCAGCACCAGGGCGTCGGGATCGTAGAGCACCACGAGATCGATATCGGAAGAGTAGTTGAGATCGCCCGTGCCCATCTTGCCCAGCGCCAGCACGAACAGGCCCGGCAGCGGATTGCCCGGCGCCTCCGGCGCAAAGGCGCGCTCCTGGGCGGCGAGGAAGCGGACATGCCCGGTCAGGGCGGCCGACACCGCGGCGTCGGCAAAGCGCGTCATCGCGCCGGTGACGCGATCCACCTCCCAGGCACCGGCCAGATCCGCCAGCGCCACCACAAGATGGGCGTCGGCCTTGGCCATGCGCAGCGCCCGGTCCAGCGCCTCGGCATCCGGCGCCGCCTCGCCCGCGATCCGCGCATTGTCGATGGCCTGGTCGATCAGATGGTCGGACGTTTCGGTGATGCAGGCCGCCAGTGTCGCCGGGCGGCGCTGGGCCAGGCGCGCGATATAGGGCGCTGCCCCGAACACCGTATCCAGAAAGTCGCGGGCCGGTTCGAGCTGCGCGCGGACATCTTCCGGCAGCGCCTCGAACACGTGGGCACTGCCGCCAGGAGTGCAGCCCGGCAGGGCGTCCAGCCCGTCATGGAGGATCGGTGCGTCGGTCATATCCCGCAAACTGGCGCGATCCGGCCGCGAGGTGAAGCCTGCAGAGGCAAACGATAACCCCTACCCCTTCTCCGGCGGCGCCTTGGGGAAGCAGAGCGAGGCGCGCAGGCCCGGTCCGTGGCCGCCATCGACGACGCCGGGGCCTTCGCACAGTTCGAACTTGCCGTTGTGCACGTCGGCGATCGCCTGGACGAGCGACAGGCCGAGGCCCGAGCCCGGCTTGGAACGGGAATTGTCCAGCCGCACGAAGCGCTGCACCACCCGGTCGCGATCGACATCGGGAATGCCCGGCCCGGTATCGGTAACGGAAAACTCGATCATGCCCTCGCCCGTCTGGCGCAGGCGCAGCGTCACCGCGCCGCCCGCCGGGGTGTATTTCACGGCATTGTCGAGAATGTTCGCCAGCGCCTGGGAGAGCAGTCCGCGATCGCCCAGCATCGCCAGGCCCGGCTGGATTTCGCTGTTGAAGGACAGACCGTCATCCTCGCACAC